>R21__coassemble_13942_pt1 | contig 2601 bp, 3 predicted proteins | sample R21__metabat2_low_PE_053 | metagenome-assembled genome bin R21 | reverse complement strand
GGCCATTATCCGTCTGCTTAAAAAACAACACAAAAACGGCCCCCGGTCAGATGACCGGGGTCAACTATTAGGTTATTTTTCGGGGGGGGTAACGCCCTGTTCCTCCGCGAGTTCCGCACGGATGCGGGACAGCGACTGCGGCTGGATGCCGAGGTACAGAGCAATTTCGTTCTGCGGGATGATATCCGCAATGGGACGGAATGTATCCAGGAACCAGAGGTAACGGTCTTTGGCATCCATGGTGTAACCGACGCGAGCCTTTTCCATGATGCGAACGGCAAAAGGCAACGTCCCAAGGATGATTTCTTTCCATAGAACAGGAATATTTTCTGCCAGCTTGTACGGACTCGTGCCGACCATTTCGATCAAAGTGCATTGGGTCAGTGCGACACACCAGATCTCCGGGATGTTGATCATCTCTTTCGTCGGACAGATGAAGGTCCCGGGTTTGAACCAGAAGGTCAGGGTGTTCTCGGTTCCGTCGGGGCTGAGAATAAAGGTCTTTACGACCCCGTCCAACAGGATGGTCGTGGAGTCTTCCGTGGCTCCGGGAGCCCAAATCGTGTCACCTTTCTCTTTCGTGACAATGTGGCAGTGAGAAGCGACGGCGGAAATCATTTCCTCATCATCCGATATGAAAAGATCGTGTAGGATTTTACTTATGTCATACGGTTTTTCGATCTTCAAGACCGATCCCTCCCTTCCTCGGCAAGCTCGTTTCGGATGCGGGACAGAGACTGAGGTTTGATGCCCAGAAAACGGGCGATCTCAGCCTGAGGAACATAGTCGACAATGGGAGCATATTTGTCCATGAACCAAAGGTACAGCTCTTTGGCAGTCAAGGTGTAGCCGACACGGAGTTTGTCCATCATGCCGTAGTAGAAAGGGCGCCACCCTGTTACGAGGTGCTTCCATAACTCCGGGAACTCATCCGCCAGTTCATACGGGCCCGGAGACATCTCGATGAGTGTGCACGGGCTCATCGTTTTACACCAGGTTTTCGGGATGTTGATCATATCTTCATGCATGGCGACGCATGTGCCCGGCTGGAACATGAACGCTAACGTGTTCTCAGTCCCGTCCGGGGACCGTATATAAGTTTTTATGACACCTTCCAGTAAGAAGATCGTGGAAGAGCAGGTTACTCCGGGGCTGAAAAGGATCTCACCATTTTTCCTTTTTACCAGGCGGCTGCATTCGGCGAGGCGGTCGATCAGCGCTTCGTTGTCCGTCATAAGATAATCCCGGAAGAATCCACGCAGGTCTAACGGCTGCTTATTCTCCATTTCATTTCCTCCCCCAAAGTTTCTGCTAAGTGACAGAAACACAAATAACTGTTCGTTTTTATACTCATATAATAACCCTTAACATCGGTTAAAAACATCAACATATGTTAATTCTTTACACATCTGTTCATTTATCCGGTGAAAAGTTCGCGATGGGCGTTATAAGACAAAAAGCCCAGCCTTCGGAGTAAAGACTGAGCCGGTTTCGGTGTATAATGTAAACAGAATCCTGCGCTGCGGCGCAGGGGCAAAACGGAATGAAAAAGATAAGAGTGTATGAAAGGAGCAACCCCTATGCGAAGAAGCAGTATCCTCGGCGCCATCTTCTGTGAGATCGCCCGTGCGGCCGGCAACGTCAACCCGGTCCTCGTGGAAGAGAAGAACATCAACCTCGTGAAGAACCTGCGGTCCATGGAACCGCTGTTCCCGATTTTCCTCGGAAGACGCGGCTACAAGTATAAGAAGTTCAAGGTGAACGGCATCAAGACGGAAGTCTTCAAGCCGAAAAAGAATGCCAGCGAGAACGTCATTTTCGTCTGCCACGGCGGCGCGTACGTTTCCCGCATGATGTTCTACTACCGCCTGCTCAACAAACGTTACTCCAAAGCGTCCGGCGGCGGAACGGTCATCCACTTCGACTACCGCTGCGCTCCGGAGTATACCCATCCGGCCATGATCGAAGACTGTCTCACCATCTGGAACTGGATGCTGGACCAGGGCTATAAAGCGGAGAACACCATCCTCGTCGGCGACAGCTCCGGTGGCAATATGGCGCTCCAGCTGATGCTCCGTCTTCACGACGCCGGCGAAACTATGCCCCGCGGCGCCGTCCTGTACTCCCCGTGGAGCGACATGACCGCCAGTGGCGACTCCTACGTCTACAACTACAAAGTGGACCCGGTCTTCGGCATCCGCGGCGTCACTCCGAGCCCGGAGGAATGCAAGGAACTTCTCTACAAGTCCGAACTCTACAATTGGTTGGGCGATACACCGAGAGACGACCGTTACGTCTCCCCGGCACTGACCTACTACGATGACACCTATCCGCCCATCTTTGTCACCGTCGGCGGCGATGAAGTGCTCAAGTCCGAATGCGAACTCCTCGTCAAGAAGTTCAACGAGGCAGGCGTCGAAGCCACCCTCTTCGCGCCTCCCGGCATGATGCACGCGTTCCCCATCTACGAACTCTTCCCCGAAGCGCAGCAGGGTCTTCGAATGGCCTTCGCCTTCATCCGCGAGAAGTTCGGCGTGGAAGCGTAAATCGCGAATAAAACAGCAAAAGAAAAAAGGCTCTGAGAAAACTCTCAGAGCCTTT
>R21__coassemble_9253_pt1 | contig 3532 bp, 4 predicted proteins | sample R21__metabat2_low_PE_053 | metagenome-assembled genome bin R21 | reverse complement strand
GACAAAATCGGATTTTGGCGTTTCCCAAAATCCGATTTGTCTACGGTCTGAAAGGACCTCCCGTTTCGGGAGGTCCTTTTCTGTGTTTCAGTGAGCGGTGCGGGTTCAGTAATTCCAGAAGCTGGAGAACGGCACGTTCGCGGGGATGGTGACTCCGACGTCGGTCAGTTCCAGGTCGCCGCCTTCCGCGTCCGCGTAGTAGATGGTGTAGCTGGGGCCGAGGTTCTCGAGCATCGTCTTGTAGACACTGTCGAGGATGCAGGCGTCGAGCTCCTTCTGGTTGCCGACCCAGTACTCCTTGTTCTGCCGGAGCGGGATGCCGGAGTAGAGGGAAGAGGCCTTGTCCCAGCGGAAGGTGAGCTGCTGCGTGGCGGGCTTCACCTCACAGGTGAGGTCCCAGTTCGTGACGTACGCGAGGCCCTGCAGGAGTTTCTTCGCCGTCAGGGTGTCCCGGTAGTTCCACTGCACCGTTTTCCAGGAGTCCACGTTCCAGATGAACAGCGTGACGGTCCGGTCGCCGGGGTTTTTCACGGGAGCGGGCACATAGTACTGGATGTCCTCGCCGGAGGACAGCACGCCCTGCACGTTGGACCCGCCGCTGTCGAACTCGAGCCCGGCGTTCGCCGCGTTCTGTGTCGTCCGGCGGGAGGGCGCACCGTTCGGACTGACGTTCTCCATTTTGGAGCAGGCGGTGAGAGAGACGAGGAGGTACATCGCCAACAGGAGAGCAAGCAGAGAGCGGGCTCTCGTGGACACGGCATGCGGTTTCATGGCAGGACCTCCTTCGGTGTTGTTCTTCCACTTCATCATACTAAAAAGCGGGCTCCTTCGCAATTGCATTCCCAGTTTTATTTATATATAATAAAACTCTATGGAGGTGAAAGCCTTTGGATAACAACCAGGCGCCTTACGGGCGCGTCAACACCGTCTACGATGAGGCGGGGCAGACCGGTCAGCTCCCGGTGACGCCCATGCCGAAAGAGACGAAGAAAGAGATCCTGAAAGTCAGCGGCATCCTAGGCATCAGCATCCTTCTGTTCCATTTCCTCAGTGTGTGGAGCGGCGGCATGGTGGTGAAGCTCGTGAACTCGGGCGCGGTGCCGTACACATACACGGTGCAGCAGGTCATCCAGATCCTGTACACCCTGCTCACCATCCTGCTGCCCTTTGCCATCGGCGCGTACTTCGTGAAGAAGGTCCAGAAGCGGGACGAACTCCTGCCCTTCGGGAAACCGAAGTCCGGCATCCTTTTCGTGGAGGCCCTCGGCATCGGGGTCATGGCCATCGTCATCGCGAATGTGGTGACGGCCTTCCTCGTCCAGTTCTGTGAGCAGAACGGCGTGACCTTCGACAGCTACAAACCGGAGAACCCCACCACGGCGTACCAGCTGCTCTGGGTGCTCCTGTCGAATGCCATCGTGCCGGCCCTCGTCGAAGAGTTCGCCCTTCGCGGCGTGCTGCTGCAGTCCCTGCGGAAGTATGGCGATGCATTCGCCGTCCTCGCCAGTGCCATCCTGTTCGGCATCATGCACGGCAACATGACCCAGGCGCCCTTCGCGTTCATCCTGGGCGCGGTCCTGGCCATCCTGGTCATCATGACCGGCAGCCTCTGGACGTCCATGGCAGTGCACCTCATCAACAACACCTATTCCGTTCTCATGAACACCTTATATGAGCGGGGAGACGACCTCCTGACCTCCATGGTCACGGTATCCGTCAACACCCTGGCGCTCATCTACGGCGCCATCGCCCTCGTGTATCTCTTCGGCCTGCACCGGGGGAAAGAGGGTCTCAAAGCCCGGTTCCGTCCCGGCGGTCCTGCCAAAGAGGGCATCCGCACCTGGCGCTGGCAGGCCTGGCTCTACACGATCATCTCGCCGACCATGCTGGTGGCCCTTGTGCTGCTCTTCGCGGACCTCTTCGAGACGGTCCACTTCACGGGGTAGCCTATGGACTGGAGAGAACGCAAAGCCCTCGGCATCACCCGGCCGGACCCCACGCCGGAAGAGCAGGAACGCTTCATGCGGGAAGCTCTCTCGGAAGCCCGTCTGGCGATGCAGGACGGAGAAGTCCCCATCGGCGCCGTCGTTGTGCGCGACGGGGAAGTGGTCGGGCGCGGCCATAACAAACGGGAGACCGGAAAGAACGCGCTGTACCACGCGGAAGTCCTCGCCATCGACGACGCCTGCAAAACGCTCGGCGGCTGGCGGCTCTGGGAGTGTGACCTGTACGTCACGCTGGAACCCTGCCCCATGTGCGCCGGCGCCCTCATCAACTCCCGCGTCCGACACGTCTACTACGGCGCGAAGGACGAGAAAGCCGGCTCGGTAGAGAGCGTCACGAAGCTCTTTGACCTGCCATACAACCACCGGCCCACCGCGCACGGCGGCCTCCTCGAAGAGGAGTGCGGCGCCCTGCTGACGGAGTTCTTTGAGGCGCTTCGGAAAAAGTGAGTAGATCGCCAACGCGAGGCCATGTGCCGGAATGTTACTGTTGCGACAATCATCGACATTCGAAACGCAGCGTTATATAATCATTTCGTGAACATTTAACTGAAAGCATATTATTTGAGGAGATATCTGTTATGCCTGAAAACGCACCGTTCAACAAAGAAGAATTCGCATGGGAATCCAACCCCTTCAGCGACGTCCGCAAGGTCATCGCCGTCGCGTCCGGTAAGGGCGGCGTCGGCAAGTCCCTTGTCACGTCCCTTCTGGCCTGCGCGGCCGCCAAAGACGGCAAAGAGACCGCCATCATGGACGCCGATGTCACCGGCCCGTCCATCCCGAAGGCCTTCGGCCTCCACGGCATGCTGTCTGCCATCGAAGGCGTCGGCATCGAGCCGGCCGTCGCGAACAACGGCGTCAAAGTCGTTTCCATGAACCTGCTTCTCGAGGACGAAGAGTCCCCGGTCGTCTGGAGAGGCCCCGTGGTCGCCGGCGTCCTGCAGCAGTTCTGGAAAGACGTCGACTGGGGCAAAGTCGACTACATGTTCGTCGACATGCCTCCCGGAACCGGCGACGTCCCGCTGTCCATCTACCAGTCCCTGCCCGTCGACGGCATCATCGTCGTCACCACTCCGCAGGACCTCGTCCAGCTGATCGTCAAGAAGGCGTACAACATGGCTCAGATGATGAACGTCCCCATCCTCGGCGTCATCGAGAACATGAGCTACATGGAGTGCCCGGACTGCGGCAAGAAGCTCAACGTCTTCGGCGAGAGCAAGGCAGAGGAGATCGCCAAGAACCTCGGCGTCCCTGTCCTCGCCACCATGCCCATCCGCCCGCAGACGGCCACCCTCGTCGACCTCGGTAAAGTCGACACCGCCAACGCTCCCGAAGCGAAGGAAGCCTTCGCCAAGATCAAGGAAGCCCTCGGCGACGAGGAGTAATCGCTCCAACGCGAACCTAAAGCACCCAAAAGCACCCGAAGCATTCTTCAGGTGCTTTTTTGTTGCTCTGTTCTCTTAGAATGTCAACAACTCCGAATTTGTCGCCCTTCGGGCTCGGGTGCCACAGTGCTCCAGTGCTGT
>R21__coassemble_7087_pt1 | contig 4341 bp, 3 predicted proteins | sample R21__metabat2_low_PE_053 | metagenome-assembled genome bin R21 | reverse complement strand
TGTTACCGATGAAAAAGGACCGTGCCACTTTTATCTTAGTGACACGGCCCCTTTGTGGAGCTGATAACCGGATTTGAACCGGTGACCTCATCCTTACCAAGGATGCGCTCTACCGACTGAGCTATATCAGCATAAATGGCAGGGGCAGAAGGACTTGAACCCTCGGCACGCGGTTTTGGAGACCGCTGCTCTACCAACTGAGCTATACCCCTATGTAAAGTCTTGGTGGACCATCAGGGACTCGAACCCCGGACCCACCGGTTATGAGCCGGCTGCTCTAACCAACTGAGCTAATGGTCCATAAGCGATCTTCGGAGCGCCGGGCCCCAAAAGCTACTTTGATATTATATTGAGAAACCCCTTTAAAGTCAACCCAAAAATGACCTTTTTCGAAAAATAATCAGGACCCGTAAAAATGGAGTTCATTTGACACCAGTATATCGCCCTCGTAGCAGAGTTTCAGAGAAAAAAACGGGTGCGGTTTCGCCATGAGCCGCAGGAAGATCCGGTCCCCTTCCCAGCCCGGCAGTTCCGGTACATCACGCTTCGGGACCCAGACGAGGTCGCCCTCCGGGCACTCCTTCACGGTGCCTTCCCAGTCCTCGCAGGAAAAGAGATGCATGTATTCCCCTTCATACTCATCGGAGACGAAGGTGACGATGCCGTGGTAGCGTAGATCGCCCAGTGTCAGGCCGGTCTCTTCGAAAGCTTCTCTGCGGGCGCACTCCTCGGGGCTCTCGTCTTCCTCACACTTGCCCCCTACCCCGATCCACTTGTCGTGGTTCAGGTCGTTCTCCTTCTTGGTCCGGTGCAGCATCAGGTACTCCCCGTCCCGTTCGATGTAGATGAGCGTCGTGTTCAGCATATCGGTGCCTCCTGTGGCGATGTACCTCCATTATACGAAAAGGGACCGGCTGATGCCAGTCCCTTTGATGGTTTGTGGAAAGTCTTACTCGATGACCGGAAGGTCGGTGACACGGTCCGCGATGTCCAGGAAGAAGTTCTTATAGACTTCCTTGTCCTCGAGAACCCCCATGTAGGAAGTATGGTCTTTATACTCCTGCGGCATGACGTTCCAGATGCCGGGCTTGATGTTATCGGGGTCGAAGTCCTGCCACGGATCCTTGAACGGATGATGAGCGGCCGGGATGTTGACAAGGCCGTCGTTGGGAAGCCATTCATCGCTGACGACTTTCCGGGCCCAGTTGCCGGTCATGTAAGCGAACGGACGCATGGGAAGCCACATGTCCTTCGTGCCGCTCTGGCCACCCTTCTTGTTCTTCGCGGTGCGGACACCGTAGTAGGAGAAGTAGTAGATGTTGTCGTAAACGGTGTAGTCCTTGGTGAGCTCTTTAGCACCTTCGCGGCTGAGTTCCCAATGGATGTTGTCTTCTTTCAGGTTGATGTAATGCATAAGAAGAGTCGGGTCCCAGCTGACATGCTTCGTCTGGCTGGAAAGGCCGAAGCGGTCCAGATGGAAGCCGTAGACCTTGGAGAACCAGGTGCCGGAAGTCAGCGGGCCGAGCGAGAAGATTGCAAAGGTCAGCGGTTTGACGGCTCTGGCGATCTGCTCCGGCAGAGTGACGCCGTTATGAGTACCGGCAAGGGTCGTGCAGCTGTGGATCCATTTGACCTTGCCGCCTTCGAACAGCGGGCTCAGGTCGTCGGGGTCGGTGCCTTCGCGCTCTTCAGCGGAGCCTTCCGCCAGAAGATGGATGAGGGTACGGACGGTGGGGCCGCCGAAGCTGTGGCCGATGAGGTTGATCTTCTGGATCTTCCCTTCTTCGTCCAGTTCGCCCCAGTTCGGGACATAGCCGGGATAGGTCTTGCCGAACCGGTCATGGCCGTTGCGCTCCGAGTGGACTTTACCGTAGTCGACACGGCCGCCCTTGATGAAGGCGTAGAGCTCACAGGCTCTGTCCCACATGCCGGAGAACATGCCGACGGACGGAGTGTCCGCGATGTATCCGGCGTCCTGCAGGGCCTCTTTGGCGCTGCCGTTCCACATGCCGAACAGCGGGCAAATATCGTTGATGCGGTCATCGTTGCCCCAGCAGAGGTAACCGTGGACCAGCACGAACGGATAGTTGTTGGTCTTTCTCATAAAACATGTCTCCCTTACATATTTCTTTGATACATTGTTATTGTTTTGACAAAAACTGTCCGCGTATAAAATACCACTAATAGTATAACATGTTTTAAAAAGTCTGAACCGTCAAAAATCCTGCAAACTGTTCGAAATGTAAAAAAAGACCGGCCAGGTGGCCGGTCTTTCGATATTCACTTGTCCGTCAGCGCTCAGGCTTTGGCGACGGGGACGTCTTCCCCTTCGACCTTGACCTTCCTGGTCTTGTCGCGGGTGAAGAACGTGACGACTGCGAAACAGCAGGCTGCCAGTGCGAACAGGATGATGCCCGCCATCTGGAGTTTGCCGGTGGCGCCGCCATTGGCAAGCAGGAAGACATAGTCGTTGAACTTCGTGGCGATGCCGCCGATGAGTGCCGCAAGACCGGCCAGAGCAGCGATGACGCCCGGTACGAAGCCCTTGGTCTTCAGGAGGCCGCGGAGGGCAGCGATGAGACCGAAGATGGAGCCGAGGACGAGCAGTGCGGACATGATGAGACGTCCCATGATCTCCTTGGTGGCATTCTGGGTCATATCATCGACATAGGTCGCGAGGGTATCGCGGACCTGAGTCGCCTGATCGAGGTCGATGTAGGTCTTGGTCTTGTCGAGCATCTCGATCTTGGAACCGTCTTTGTTGTACTTCACATAGTCGAAGTCCTTACCGAGTTTGTCGGCAGGAGAAGCGACGACAACAGTGCCATCCTTGCGGATGTAGTGTTTCTGAGCGAGGACTTCATCGAGACCGGCCTGGAGCTGGCCCATGCCGTCTTCAAACATCTTGAGCTGTTTGCGGCCGTCCTTCAGCTGTTTCTGGCCGTCTTCATAGTCGGAATAACCCTTGGCAAGGTCCTTCTCGCCCTGAGCGACCTGCTTGCGGCCGTCTGCGAGCTGGGCTTCGCCGTCCTGAAGCTGTTTCTTACCGGCGGCAAGAGCTTTCTTACCTTCGGCAAGCTGCTTCAGACCGTCTTCGTACTGTTTGAGCTGTGCCTTACCGTCTTTGACCATGTCGATGACATACTTCGGCAGGTCGCGGACATCTTTCGGGATGTCGAAGAGGCCGAGCTTCTTCATCAGAGGACGAACGACAGCCATGAACCATTCCTGAGCGGTCTCAAAGCCCGGAAGCTTTGCGATGGTGCCGTCACGGAAGGCGATGTACTGGTTGAGGTAAGGAATGATCGGCTCGATCTTGGCGAGAGTCGCTTTACCCTCTTTGTACGCGGCGGTGTTCGCGTCGATCTGCTTCTGACCGTCCGCCAGCTGTTTCTGGCCGGCAGCGTAGTCTTTGTAACCCTGTGCGAGCTGAGCTTCGCCGTCTTTCAGCTGCTTCTTGCCGTCTGCAAGCTGGACTTCACCGTCCGCGAGCTGAGCTGCGCCGTCTTCGAGCTGGACGATACCGTCTTTGTACTGGATGACGCCGTCTTTGTAGGCTTTCTCATTCTCTTTGAGCTGGGAAATACCGTCCGTCAGCTGAGCGACGGGGTCTCCCTCACCCGAGGTCAGTTCGTCCTTGACTGCCAGGCCATCGCGGATACCGAGTCCGCCGGCGATGATGCCGAAAATGCTGGCAAGCGCAAGCAGGATGCTGACCAGTTTGTGGGTCGTCTTATTCATGATAAATATCTCCTTTCTCACAAAAAGACATAATCGATTCACACTTGATAATACACTAATATATACGGACAAATCAAGCAGAAAGCAAAAAATGACAAAGGACGACGGTCTCTCTCAGAAAAAAAGATCCCGCAGATCGTGCGATCTGCGGGATCGGAAATCACATCAGTTAACCGGTGACTTTGGAAATAGCCTTTTTGATGTTGAGGCCGGCGATGTGTGCAAGACGCTTCGGAGCGTTCTGGAGGACGATGAGCTTGTCACTGTCTTCGCAGCGTTCCATGCGGGAGCGATCCGGATGGGTTCTCTCGAGATGGATGGCGTCGAATGCGCACTTCGTGGTGCAGATACCACAGCCGATGCAGGCGACCGGGTCAACGACGGAAGCGCCGCAGCTCAGGCAGCGGGCGGTCTCGATCTTGACCTGCTCTTCGGTGAAGCACTTCTTGTACTCTTCGAAGGTCTTGGCCGTGTCGATGCCGGTGACCATGGCGGGTTTCTGTCTCTTGGAGTTGTCGTAAGAATCAACGGAGATGTTGTTCTTGTCGAACTCGAAGAAGTGTCTGTGCTCACGACCGAGGGTCAGGGAGTCACAGGTCG
>R21__coassemble_6757_pt1 | contig 4520 bp, 4 predicted proteins | sample R21__metabat2_low_PE_053 | metagenome-assembled genome bin R21 | reverse complement strand
AAGAAGGGCCGAGCCAAGATGGTGGATTCACCATTTTGACACGGCCCCTTTTTGTTTTTTCAGGGCCTTTAGCCTGCTGCTGTGTTAAAGAAACGACAACCTTACATGTGTTTACAATTAAGACATATTTAAGTTATCAATAGTAAAGTAGAAAGATGATAATAGTTATTTTCGGGAATTTTGTCTGTTATCTTGGAAGCTGAACTGGAAACGAAAGGGAGAGTGCTATGAAGAGATCGATCGCTGCACTGCTTACGCTGTGCCTGTTTGTCGTGCTTCTTGCGGTGCCGTCCTTTGCCGCCGGCAAAGACGCGAACGCAGAAGCTTCCCAGGACCCCGGCGTCCTTGCGGATGTCCTCGGTGTGCTGGATTCCGCTTATGTTGGCTCCAACATCAAGCTCTATGTCAAAGCGGACAAGGGAGCCGGCCTTCTGACGAAGTCGAAGGTCAAGTTCCACTACCATGACCTGAACGGCGCGGTCTATTTCCCCGGAATTGTGGACCCCTCCGGCATGTGCTTTTCCTGGGATGACCCGGACCTGACGCTGTCGAAAGACGGCAGGACATACCAGAGTGGCAAGGCGCCCATCGCCCCCGTCGGAAAGTCTGTCACATACCAGGCGAACAGCGGCGGCGTCGTGACTCTGCTGACCATCGAGACCGTACGCGGTTCTGCCAGTGTATCGCCGCTCTTCCTGACGGTCGATGAGAAAAAGGGCTCCATCAAAGCCATGAACAATGACCCGGAACATGAGTCCACCTGTTACGGCAAGGCCATGTTCGACGGGAAAACGAAATATATGAGCATCAAGGGCCGCGGGAACTCCACCTGGGTCTTCCCGAAAAAGCCCTACAACATCACGTTCTACGATGACGCCACCTACGACGGAAAAGACGGCGTCAAGATGATCAAGGGCGTCAAGGCAAAGAAGTGGTCGCTGGTCGCGAACCATCTCGACGCTTCTCTGCTGCGCAACAAGATCGCGATGGACCTCTCCTGTGATCTTGGCATCGGGATGCAGTCGCGATTCATGGACGTCTGGCTCAACGGCACGTACATGGGCAACTACCTCGTGACGCCGAAGAACGACTACGACACACCGGATAACGGATACCAGCTCGAGAACGACAACTATGTCGACGCGGACTCCTTCCAGCTGCCCGGCATGTTCGAAATCGGCACCATTCCCGGTGTCACGGCCCTCGGCTCCGGTTACAACAACCGGATCTGTATCAAGGACATCGGTGACACCGCCAAAGCCAACGGCTTTGGAAAGAAAGACATCGAGAAACACTTCCTGAAGGCCTGGGCGGCCGTCGAGGACTTCAGCTCGGAAGAGTACCAGCAGTACTTCGACATGGACAGCTGGGCCAAGATGTACCTCATGTATGAGGTCTCCAAGACCTATGACTGCTATGCCGGCAGCCTGCTCATGCACCGCGACGGGCTTTCGAAGGACGACAAGCTCATCGCCGGCCCCGCCTGGGACTACGACATCTCGTTCGGCCGCACGCTCCACAAGTTCTTCGTGGGCATCAGCGAGCCGATGCAGATCAACGCGGAGGGCTGGTATGTCGACCACATCGGCGCGGACCTTTCGGACCAGCCGATCAGCCTGCTCCAGGAACTCCACAAACATCAGAGCTTCCGGGACCATGTCGCGAAGATCTATAACGAATATGAATGGGCCTTCCAAGACTGCGCCGCCAATGTGGACCGGCAGCAGGCCCTGCTCCGCGACTCCGCCCTCATGAACAACGAACGGTGGCTGACGAACAACCTGTGCGCCGACTACGTCGTGGCCCCGAACACGATGCGTGCGATCGGCACCGGGAAATACAAACTGAATTATCGCATCACGACCACCTGGAACGACTATGTCGCGAACCTGAAAGAATGGTGTACCAAACGGACGATGTGGCTGTCTGACCACACCTGACTTTTGTGTACCAAGGTTTTGGATAGGAGGCAAACGCAATGAAACGTACCCTGAAAACGATCACGTCCATCGCCATGACCGTCCTGCTCATCCTCAGCACGCTCGGCATCGGCGCAGTTGCAAAGACCCCGAACGCACATGGGAACCTGAACTACAAGAAATACACCTACCTCGGGGACAGCATCCCCTTCGGGTACGGACTCGTCTCTCAGGAAGCGAGCTCTGACCCCTTCAGTGTCGGCATCCGTGTCAAGGGATCCTACCCGGACCTCGTGGGCGATGTGTTGCAGAAAAACAACAAAAAGACCATCGTCCAGCCCGCCGCCAGTTCCGGCAGCCGGGTCTGCGACTACCGGATCCTCCTGGAACGGGGACTCGGTTATAAAAACCCCTATGACCGCGCCAACGACTGGTACGGCATGAGAAAACCCGAGCGGACCGTCCGGCTCCGCGCGATGGGCCCGGAGATCGTCAAATGGCTGTCTGACTCCGACCTCGTCACGTTCCAGTGCGGTCTCAATGACATCACGGCCTGTCTCATCAACGCGGCATACGCGACCGGCATCATCGACCTCGACAAACTCCAGTCGCTGGACGGCCTCCAGGACGTCCTGAACTACCTGGCGTTCGCCCTCGGCAACCTTCAGAACGACCCCGTCATCGTCGACAACTTCCTGCAGGTGTTCGCGAAAGAAGTGGTGGAACTCCGGCAGAACATCCGGATCGTCATGAAGGAACTCGTGCAGATCGCCCCTAAGGATGCGGACATCCTGGTCGTCGGTTACCACAAAGCCGTCCAGGGCATCCGGGTCATCCCCGGCACCGACCGCTCGCTCCTGTTCGATGTGGTCGATGAAGTCCTGATGTCATTCAACAGCTACTACAAAACGGTAGCGAAACAGTATGGCAATGTGTATTATGTCGACGCTCCGGACGCGGCGGTCGTCTATCCGAAGGGCACGACCGTGTTCGAGTGGCTCAGCGATACGAGCTTCGTCCTGATGGGTGTCCACCCGAGTGTGAAGGGACATAAGTACATCGCGAAACAGGTCATCAGCAAGCTCGATGAGATCAATTCCTGAACAAGCACAGGAGTTAGGTGGAGAGAACCATGAAAGCAACGCAACTTTCCTTCCGGCGGGTCGAGAAGAAGTACCTGCTGAACAGGGAACAGTATGAACAGCTCCGGGTCGCGCTGCGTGACTGGATCGAGCCGGACGACTACCCGAAGAGCACCATTTGCAATGTTTACTATGACACTCCCGACTATCTCCTCATCAGCCGTTCGCTGGAAAAGCCGGTCTACAAGGAAAAGTTCCGGCTGCGCAGCTACGGTGTGCCGGAGGAGGACGGGAAGGTCTTTCTGGAGATCAAAAAGAAATTCGACGGCGTCGTTTACAAACGACGGGTGAGAGCTCCCGAAGCGGTGGCGGTCGACTATATGAATGGCGGCCCCGCACCGGACGTGAAGAACCGGCAGATCCTGAACGAGATCGACTGGTTCCGCCACTCCTATCCGGGGCTCCGGCCCGGCATGTTCCTCGCGTATGACCGTCTGGCGTTCCGTGCCGTGAACGACCCGGACCTTCGGATCACCTTCGACTGGAACATCCGGTACCGGACCGACCGCATGGACCTCGTCTACGGCGACGACGGACGGTATCTGTTCGACGAGGACCTCTGCATCATGGAGATCAAGATCCCCGGCGCCGCGCCGCTGTGGCTCACGGATATCCTGAGCCGGCAGCACATCTACTCATCTCCGTTTTCGAAGTACGGGCGCTGCTTCGAGCAAATGATGAGAGAACGACAAGAAACCAACCTACAGGAGGCAGCTACCTATGCTGGATAGCATCACCTATTCCGATCATCTGTTCAACATGCCGATCACGACATTCCTTGCCTGCATCGGGGCCGCTCTGGCCCTCGGCATCGGGACCGCTCTGATCTTTCAGTTCAAAACGAAGCACACTGCTTCGATGGCAATTACCCTGGCCATCATGCCGCCGGCCATCGCGCTGGTCATCATGCTGGTCAACGGGAACATCGGAGCCGGTGTGGCCGTCGCGGGAGCCTTTGCACTCGTCCGCTTCCGCAGTATGCCCGGAACCGCCCGGGAGATCGCCGGCATCTTCGTTGCCATGGCGGTCGGCCTGGCCTGCGGCATGAACCAGCTGCTGCTCGCCGCCATCTTCTTCGCCATCATGGCGGTCTCGGTCGTCGTTCTGACCTTGATCGGGTTTGGCGATAAATCGGCGAAGATGCGTCAGCTGCGGATCATGATCCCGGAAGACCTCGACTACTACGAACTCTTCGACGACCTCATGGAGAAGTATACGACCGAGTGGGAACTGACCCGGGTCAAGACGACCAACATGGGAACGCTTTACGAACTCTGGTTCGACGTGATCCTGAAGGACGAGAAACAGACGAAGGAATTCATGGATGCTGTCCGCTGCCGCAACGGCAACCTCCGCGTCATGTTCGGCCGCATCGCCGACAAGCCGACGCTGTAAAACAAATACAAAAGGGGCCGTGTCACTAAGATAAAAGTGGCACGGTCCTTTTTCATCGGTAACA
>R21__coassemble_5217_pt1 | contig 5636 bp, 7 predicted proteins | sample R21__metabat2_low_PE_053 | metagenome-assembled genome bin R21 | reverse complement strand
AACAAAACCCCAACGTGGAAAACACGCTGGGGTTTTGTCTACAGTCTGAGACCTCAGGATAACTCCTGAGGTCTTTTCTTATGTCTTATGAAGAGCTGCGTGCGCTTATTCAGCCGCGTTTGCTTTCAAAGTGAGAGCCGACTTTTTGCGGGCAGCGTTGTTCTTATGAAGAATGCCCTTGGCGGCAGCCTGGTCGATCTTTTTGATCGCATCCTTAACGAGAACGTCCTTGTCAGCTGCGTTGGTCTCAATGGCGATGTTGGCCTTTTTGAGAGCAGTCTTGAGAGCAGACTTGGTGGACTTGTTTCTCTGAGCCTTCGTGTTGTTGACGAGAACACGTTTTTTAGCAGACTTGATGTTCGGCATGTAGCGCACCTCCTTCTCGTTGTTACAGGCAAATATAATAGCACGGAACGCCTGAAAATGCAATTGTTTTTTAACGTTTTTCCTGACGGTCGTTTATTTCCAGAGGTAAACTCTGGTCTCGTAGGGGCGAAGGGTGCATTTGTCTGACTTTGCCTTTGCGTCCTTGTAGTTCTGAAGGACGAGTTCGCCCTTTTTGAGGTCGAAGCCCTTCGGCGCGTGGAAGGTCTCCTTTTTGTCGGAGAAAGACGTGATGACGAGGGCTTTCACATCGCCCAGGCGGCGTTCATAGACATAGAGCTTCTTGCTCTTCTTGTCGTACTCTTTATAGTCGCCGTAGACGAGGACCGGGTTCGCCTTACGGACTTTGAACAGCTTTTTATAGTAGTTCAGGATGGAGTCCGGGTCTTTCTTTTCGGTGTCGCGATTCACGGTCTTGTAGTTCTGGTTGATGGAGAACCAGGGGGTGCCCTTCGTGAAGCCCGCGTTCTTCTTCGCACTCCACTGGACCGGGGTCCGGGAGTTCTCGCGGCTCGTCTTGTTCGCGACCTTCAGGTAGAACTCATCGGAGAAACCGAAGCGTTTGAAGAGCTTCGCATTGTTGAAGGTGACGACGTCCTTGAAGTCCTCGAGGTTGTCCAGTTTGTTGTTGAGCATGCCGAGCTCCTGGCCCTGGTAGACGAAGGGCGTGCCCTGCAGCATGTAGGTGCAGGTGGCGAGGGCTTTGCCGCTCTCCTTCCAGTACTTCTCGGAGCCGTAGCGGGAGATGACCCGCGGATGGTCGTGGTTTTCGATATAAAGGCAGTTCCAGGCTCTGCCGTTCAGGTTCTCCTGCCAGGAGGAGAGGGCCTTCTTGAGTTTTCTCAGCGAGAAGGGGAGGTGGATGGTGTCTGTCATGAAGCAGTCCGCGTTCATGTGGTCGAAGGTGATCATCATGTCGAAGACCTTGCCGTCACCCACCGTGAAGTTGACCGCGTCTTTGGCGCCGGTCATGGGGGACTCGGCCACCTGGATGCAGTCGTACTCGTCCGCGACGGCGCGGTACTCGTGCAGGTACTTCATGAGGTTCGGTCCCTTGTTGTAGTGCTCGATACCGGCAGCGACGGGGAGCGGGAACCCGTTCGGGAGACCTTCCCGTTTCGAGATGAACGTGATGACGTCCTCCCGGAATCCGTCGACGCCCATGTCGAGCCAGAAGCGCATGATGTTTTTGACTTCTTCCCGCACCTTCGGGTTGTCGTGGTTGAGGTCCGGCTGCTTTTCCGCGAAGACGTGGAGGTAGTACTGGTCGACCGACTCGACGTACTTCCAGGCGCCGCCCTCGAACAGGGAGATCCAGTTGTTCGGAGGCAGGCGGTTGCCTTTCTTGTCGTACTTCGGGTCTCTCCAGATGTAATAGTCGTGGTAGGGGTTGTCTCTCGACTTACAGGCCTCTTTGAACCACACGCACTCATCGGAGGAGTGGTTGACGACGAGGTCCATGAAGACCTTCATGCCGCGCTTATGGGCGGTGTCGAGGAGCTTTTTGAACAGCTTCAGGTCGCCGTACTCCGGGTTGATGTCATAGTAGTCGGCGATGTCGTAGCCGTAGTCCGCCTGGGGAGACGGATAGATGGGGGAGAACCAGATGGCGTTGCACCCGAGGCTCTGGATGTAATCGAGCTCTTCCATGACGCCCCAGAGGTCTCCGATGCCGTCGCCGTTGCCGTCCTTGAAGGACCGGCACCAGATCTGATAGACGACGAGGTCTTTATACCAGCTGTTGTCGTATTTCGGAGCGGGAGCCGCTGCCTTTTTCTTTGCCATTTCACTTCCACCTTTCTCTGTGGTTTGTCCGAATGTTTCCGCTTCCTATTATACTCGCTTTGTTCGCGATGTGACAACCGGACAAGGGAAAACATCTGTTGACAGAGACTGCCGGGAGGCGTAAGATGGACTGGAAAGTTAGCAAAGGCAAACTGCAAAGGAGCAATGACCTATGTCCGGCAACACTGTCATCACCATCCTCATCATCGCGGTCATCGCCGTCGTGGCGTTCATCACCATCCGAAACTACCGTAAACAGCTGAAGGAAGGCTGCTGCGGAGCGGGCGGGGACGAGGGCCCCGGCGCGAAGGTCGAGCCGAAGGACATGAACAAAGAGCATTACCCGTTCATCGCCGATGTCTCCATCGAAGGCATGCACTGCGACAACTGTGTCCGCAAAGTCGAGAATGCGGTCAACCGCATCGATGGTGCCTGGGCGGACGTGGACCTCGGCACGAACTCCGCAAAGATCCTCCTGAAGGACCCGAAACTCGAAAAGCAGATCAATATGGCCATCGCGAACAACGACTTCCTCGTGAAGTCCTTCTCGGTCGCGGAGAAGGCCTGAGACGGCTTCGAACACCGAAACGAGAAAAGCTCTTCCCGAAGAGGGAAGAGCTTTTTTATGTGTGTCCTGTGGCGATTTACCAGCGGTTCTCGACATACTCGCAGAAGGCATACATGTCCTCGATGTGGAGGACCGTGCCGTCGTCTAGGGTGGCGGTGCCGCTCCAGAGGCCGTGGACCTGGTGGGAGTGCATCCGCATGACGAGCGCGTTGATGTCGGAATGGTGGTCGTAGAAGGGCTTCATGGTCATGTCGAACCGGCCGTCTTCGGAGACGAAGTGCCAGGGCTCCATGTACTTGTCGGGCTTCGGGAAGGTCTCGACGTCGACCGCACCGAACTTGTGGGCCTTGCCGTCGTAGAAGATGCAGGTCTCGGTGGCGTTGGACTCGTCGCCGATGGCCCAGGTGATCTCAAAGCCGAAGAGGTGGTCCTTGCCGGCGTCATCCTTGAGCCAGGTGGAACCGTTGCCCCAGTACCAGCAGAGCTTGTACGGTGTGCAGACACGGCCCCAGTCGAGGTTCGTAAAGCAGGTGTCCTTCGAGAAGGTGTAGGTGTCTTTGCCGACTTTGAACGTGCCTTCGGTGGGCATGCAGTTCTGTTTGGTCGTCATGAAGTAACGGTCTTTGAACTTTTTCTTCTTGAAGGGAAGGACTGTCGTGATGTTCTCGTGGTCTTCGAGGATGTCCATCTGGAAGTCGAGTTTCACATCGCCCCGCTCATACTGCAGGTACCGGTAAGTGCCGCCGGTCAGGAACTTGAAGTGTGCCTTGCCGATGGTCATTTCGACCGTGTTCGGTACATCGCCCTTCGGAGGCAGGACATACTTGTCTTTTCCGCCGAGGAAGATGTCCATGGTGTTGGAGATGGTCTTGCCTTCCTTCAGGTCGACGAGGACCGCGTTGACATAGCCGCCGAGCGTGATGTTCGCGAAGCTCAGCTGGACCATGTAGTGGCCGTCGGAGAGCTGGTAGAAGTCCCACTCTTTGCGGTGGATGAGCTTCTTGACGCGGTCTCGGTCATAGTCGAAGACGTTGTGGCGCGCCCAGCCGGGGGAGAGCAGAGTGCCGTCTTCCGCGAGCAGCGTGGTGGGCTCAGTGTACTCCGTCTGCTTGCTGGGGTGTTTCCACTCCTGCCAGGGGGTGTAGGTTCGTTTCATGTTCCGTTCCTCCTTGTAAAATGTTGTTCGGTCATATTCCATTTTCATCATATCTCTTTTTTGTGGAAAATCAAAGAAAAATATGGTATTCTTTGAAACACTGAGTCTTTGGGAAGGAGGCATTCGGATGAACTGGTCCCTCATGTTTTTTGTCAACAGCATCCTGTTCGGCATCGGTCTGGCGATGGACGCATTCTCAGTGTCACTGGCGGACGGCCTTCGGGAACCGCAGATGAAGCGGGGAAGACTGCTGACCATTGCGGGCCTCTTCGGCGGCTTCCAGGGCCTCATGCCCCTCATCGGGTGGTTCCTGGTGCACACGGTCGTCCGGTTTTTCGAAGGCTTCCTGAATGTCACGCCGTGGATCGCCCTGGTGCTTCTTCTGTTCATCGGTGGAAACATGCTCCGGGAAGGCATTCGTGGGGGAGACCTCGAAGACGTGAACGTGCTGAGCGCCGGCACCCTGCTCCTGCAGGCCGTGGCCACCAGCATCGATGCCCTTTCCGTCGGCATCTCCATCGTCCGCTATTCGGCGCTCCAGGCGCTGGTCTGTGCCCTCATCATCGCCGTCATCACATTCGGCCTCTGTGTCATCGGTCTTCGGATCGGGCGCCGCGCAGCAGACCGGCTCCAGGGAAAGGCACAGATCCTCGGCGGTGTCATCCTCATCCTGCTCGGCATCGAGATCTGCGTGACCGGAGTGCTGGGCTGACCGATCCATAATTAATAAATAATAAGAACCCGTCTGACGAGTCAGACGGGTTCTTTTGTTGTGTCAGATTCAGGACTCTTCCGAAAAGTCCTTCTTCGTCAGTTCTTCGACTTCCTCACAGACATCTTTGAGGCTGCAGGTGTGGCAGTCCATCTTGACGTCTTTCATGAGGTGGTCGAGGGCCGTTGTGATCTGTTCCGAACGCTCCATAATATCTTCCAGCTTTTTGTAGGGAAATTCGGGGTCGGTGATGAAGAACAGTTTGACGGCTTCCACAGACGCGTTTTTCTTGTAGGCGTCGATGAACGACTGGCCTACTTTGGCGAAGTTCAGACCTTTGCGAAGACCTTCCTTGCCGATGCGGACCGCTTCTCGATGAGAGAAAGCGGAGATCCGCAGCATGTAGCCTTCCGGACTCAGATGGTAACGGGTGTATTCGATCTTCCGGATCATCGCATAGAGCTTCTGACCGGTACCCATTTCCTCTTCATTGACCCGAAGAAAGGCGATCCGCGCGATGGGGCTGTCGCTTGAGAGTTCCGGCAGATCCTTGCCGATGAGATAGACTTCATCGGTCGGGACAAAGGACTCTTTGTCGGTCAGAGCGATGCTGCTGACTGCGGGGAGCCCTCTTCCGCCCAGTTCATAGGCCGTGTCGGAGGCGAAAAGGACCTGATTGTTGCCGAGGTCTTTCCAGTTGCCGGCGCCCGAGAGGTCGAGCGGCTGCATGTGAAAGTCTGCAACGAGTTCTTCCATGCCGATCAGGCATTCATCATAGAGCTTCATAATAAAGATACCTTCTTATACTTTGGGATCGCGCTTGCGAAGGTCATAGACCTTGTCAAGATAGGGCTCGAGGAAAGCAAGGAGCTTCATGTCGAGGTTGAAGAAGTAGATCGTGAAGGTGACTACGAACAGCGCAACAGCCGTGCAAACGAGCTTGACGCAGAGATTCAGAAGTTTTTTCATGTGTTACTCCTCCTTAGGCAGCCTGGCCCTTCTGGCGGGCATATTCGGCGGCACCCAGAGCG
>R21__coassemble_4467_pt1 | contig 6426 bp, 5 predicted proteins | sample R21__metabat2_low_PE_053 | metagenome-assembled genome bin R21 | reverse complement strand
CGACCGCCGGCTGCGAGGGCGGATATCACCGAGGAAGGGCGACAAATTCGGAGTTAGCAGTCAGATATAAGCAAGAAAAGGCGCTGTGCAGAAAGCGCAGCGCCTTTGAGTTTATTTCTTGTTTTTCTTCTCCGCGATGGTGTCGATCTCGGCGAGGTCGTACGGGGTCTCCTGGTACACGAAGTAGTTGATCCAGTTCGAGTAGAGGAGGTTCGCGCAGGAGCGCCAGGTGTTGGGCGGGCGCTTCGTGACGCGGTCGTTCGGGAAGTAGTTGACGGGCTTCTCGATGGGGAGTCCGGCGTCGAGGTCGCGCTTGTACTCGTTGTACAGCGTGTCGGCGTCGTACTCGGTGTGGCCGGTGATGAAGATCTGGCGGCCGTGCTTCGTCGAGATGGCGAAGACGCCGGCTTCCTTCGAGGAGGACAGGATCTTCAGTTCGGGCACTGCCTCGACTTCTTCCCGCCAGATGGTGGTGTGACGAGACTGCGGGACATTGAAGATGTCGTCGAACCCGCGGAACAGCATGGAGTTCTTCTTGTCCACCGTATGGGGGTAGACGCCGAAGAGCTTTGCCGGAAGGTCGTGCTTCGGGATGCCGTAGTGGTAGTACAGACCCGCGAACGCGCCCCAGCACAGGTGGAAGGTGGAGTAGACGTGGGTCGTGCTCCATTCCATGATCTCACACAGTTCGTCCCAGTAGTCGACCTCTTCGAAGGCCATCTGCTCGACCGGCGCGCCGGTGATGATGAGTCCGTCGAAGTTGCGGTCCTTGACCTCGTCAAAGGTCTTGTAGAAGGCCAGCATGTGGTCTTCCGGCGTATGGGTGGACTTGTGCGTCTGGGTCATGATGAGTTCCAGTTCGATCTGCAGCGGCGTGTTACCGAGCAGGCGGCAGAGCTGGGTCTCGGTCTCGATCTTCTTCGGCATGAGGTTCAGCAGCAGGATGTGCAGCGGACGGATGGCCTGGGTGTTCGCCCGGGTCTCCTTCATGACGAAGATGTTCTCGCTGTTCAGTACTCGCGCAGCGGGAAGGTCGTTCGGGATCTTGATCGGCATTTATTTCACTTCTTCCTGGGCCTGACGTCTCTCGTGGAGTTCTTCGGTGATCTCCGCGACTTTTTCTTCCGTCAGGATGAATTTCTTGGCAAAGATGAGGGTGGCGATGACCATCAGGATGATCGGGATGATCGTCATGGAAAGCCGCAGGCCGGTGCGTGCCGCCTGGTCGATGACGACCGCCGCGTCAGTCGCGTCGGTGCCGCCCTTCTGGATGTGGTTGATGGACAGGGTCAGGGACGCCGCCAGAGCCGCGATACCGCTGGCCAGCTTGACGACGAACGTCTGCATAGAGAACACGACGGACTCGTCTCTCGTGCCGTTCTGGAGTTCACCGTAGTCGACGGTGTTCGCGAGGAAGACCGTGACGAGAACAGTGAGGATACCGTTGGCCGCGAAGATGAGGAAGCCCGGGATGAGCAGCAGGTAGACGTTGTCCATCGGGGTGAAGAACGCAATGGCGATGAGCGTCAGGTAGCCGACGATGGCAGAACCCGTGCCGATGTAGAAGACCTTCGTCGTCGAGAAGAACTTCCGGAGCAGCGGGAACAGGACCATCATGGACAGGATGGAGACGGCTCCGCCAAAGGTATTGAAGATGGTGTAGCTGTTGTACCATGCGGCACCGCCGACATCGTACTTGAAGAAGTAGATGACGAGGTTCGAGGTGATGTACACAGCGGTGTTGACGAGGACGATGGCCAGGACGACGACCATGGTCTGGTCGTTGTGGATGAGGGCCTTGAACATGTCACCGACCGAGGTCGTCTTGACGTCGACCGTGGACTTCTCCTTGATGGTGATGACCGCGATGGTCTCAAAGAGGACGAAGACCGCGGCGATGACGAGGGCGAACCGGGAGAAACCGATGCGCTCGTTGCCGGCGCCCAGCGCCTGGACCGCGATGATGGTGATGATGGTGATGAGGGCGGAACCGACGCCGGCACAGGAACGGGCCAGGGTCGTGAGGTTCTCACGCTCTTTGCCGCCTTCGGTGAAGGCGGGGATCATGGACCAGAACGGGATGTCCATCATGGTGTAGGTCGTGCCCCAGAGGATGTAGAAGACGGCCGCGTAGGCAGTCAGTCCGGACGGGGACAGGCTCGGCGGGGCCGAGAACATGACGTACAGGATGACGGCGTTCAGAACGGTACCGATGAACAGCCAGGGGCGGAACTTGCCCCAGCGGGTCTTGGTCTTCGCGGTGATGATGCCCATGATGGGGTCGTTGAACGCGTCGAAGACACGGGCCACGAGCAGGATGACGCCCATCGCCGCAGCGGAGACGCCCATGATGTCCTGGAAGTAGTATAGGACATAACTCGCGGACAGCATGTAGCAGAGGTCCTTACCGACCGCTGCAAGACCGTAACTGGTCTTCTCCTTGCCGGAGAGATTTTTGGTTTCAAGTGTCTGCGCCATAATACACTCTCTTTCTTATTTCCAACTCGAGTTTAAGTCGACCGTACGGTTGAAGATGAGTTTGTCTTCCGTCGAGTACTTGTCGACCGTGTAATAACCTTTTCTCATGAACTGGAAGGTGTCGCCGGGTTTCAGGTCGACGAGGTCGCCCTCGATAACTGCGTCCGGGAGGACTTCCAGGGAGTTCGGGTTCAGGTAGTTCTCCAGGGGCTCCGCGGGGTCGGAGGGGTTCGGCACGTTGAAGAGCCGGTCGTAAAGCCGGACTTCGGCCGGGATGCAGTCTGCCGCATTGACCCAGTGGATGGTGCCCTTGACCTTTCTGCCGTCGGGAGTCTCGCCGCCCTTGCTCTCCGGGTCGTACTCGACATGGATGCAGGTGACGTTCCCGTCGTCATCGGTCTCGTAGGATGTGCAGGTGGCATAGTAGGCGCCTTTGAGGCGGACCTCATTGCCGGGGTAGAAACGTCTGTATTTCTTGGCAGGTTCGATCATGAAGTCGTCCTGCTCAATGAACAGTTCTCTCGAGAAGGTGACCGTGCGGGTGCCCAGTTCCGGTTTCTTCGGGTGGACTTCCACTTCGATCTCCTCGGTCTGCCCTTCGGGGTAGTTGTCGATGATGACTTTCAGCGGGCGAAGGACCGCCATGGCACGGGGCGCGTTCTCGTTGAGGTCGTCCCGGACACAGGCTTCGAGCAGGCCGAAGTCCACGACGGAGTACGCCTTGGAGATGCCGATGCGGGCACAGAAGTCCCGGATGGCTGCCGGCGGGAAGCCGCGGCGTCTCATGCCGGAGATGGTGACCATGCGGGGGTCGTCCCAGCCGTCGACGTACCCGTTGTTGACGAGGTACAGGCAGCGGCGCTTACTGGTCACGCAGTAGTTGAGGTTCAGGCGGGCGAACTCGATCTGCCGCGGTGCGGGCTGATCGACTTCACACTCTCTGCAGACCCAGTCGTAAAGGGGTCTGTGGTTCTCGAACTCCAGGGAGCACAGCGAGTGGGTGACGCCTTCACAGGCATCTTCCAGCGGGTGCGCGAAGTCGTACATCGGGTAGACGCACCACTTGTCGCCCTGGCGGAAATGGCTCATGTGAGCAATGCGGTAGATGACCGGGTCTCTCATGTTCATGTTCGGAGAGCTCATGTCGATCTTCGCGCGAAGGACCTTTTCCCCGTCGGCGAACTCGCCTTTGGTCATGCGGTCGAAGAGGTCGAGGTTCTCCTCGATGGAACGGTCCCGGTACGGGCTGTTCTTGCCGGGCTCGGTCAGCGTGCCGCGGTACTCGCGGATCTCGTCGGCCGAGAGGTCGTCGACAAAAGCAAGGCCCTTTTTGATGAGAAGGATGGCCTTCTCGTACATGTAGTCGAAATAGTCGGAGGCGTGGTACAGGTTCTCATAGTTGTACCCGAGCCACTTGATGTCCTCAGCAATGGCGTCCGCGTACTCGGTGTCTTCCTTGCCGGGGTTCGTGTCGTCCATCCGCAGGTTGCAGATGCCGTTATACTTCTCCGATGTGAAGAAGTTGATGTAGATCGCCTTCGCGTGGCCGATGTGCAGGTAGCCGTTGGGCTCCGGCGGGAACCGGGTCTGGACGTGGTCGTAGGCACCGTTCTCGAGGTCCGCGTCAATGAAGTCGTGGATGAAGTTCGAGGGCGCTGCGGGCGTGGTCATAGTTTTCTCTTCCATTCGGTTCACCCCTTATAGTAGTCTGCTGCCTTCTGGAGGCGATGTACGCATTCCTCTTTGCCAAGGATCTGCATGATGGCACAGAGGTCCGGTGTATTGGTCCGGCTGGTGATGGCCACCCGGATGACGGTGGACAGGTGGCCGACATGGCCCTTGAAGGCGGTCGGGTCCTGTTTCCATTCTTTGACGTTCGGCGTGTAACCGAGGGGTTCGCAGAGGCTCTTCACCTTATTGAACCATTCAGACTGATCGTCGTTCTCGTCGTACACACCGATGTACGCTTCGAGGATGGCCGCGGCGTCTGCCGGGGACACGTTCTCGGGAAGCTGGTCGAAGTCCTCTTGGTAAAGATCGTCATAGAGGTAGGCGACGAAGTCCGGGACTTCGGACCATTTGGCAATATCTTTTCTCGGCTTCTTACCGCCACGGTCCACGCTGAGGATGCGCAGGGCCTTGTCCTTGTCGGCGGTCAGAAGGTCGTAGAAGTCTTTGTTGTATTCCTCTGCCCAGGTGAGCACCCGGTCGAGGACCGTCTCCGCGCTCATGACGGAGATGACGTTCTTCGAAACGTCGTTGAGTTTCGCAAGGTCGAACAGCGCGCCGGACACGCTCATCTTCTTGAGGTTGAACGGGAAGTCCGAGAGCGGCGCTTCCTTGTTGGCGCGGCGCCAGTCTTCGAAGTTCGAGTTGGCGAGGGTCAGCAGGTACTCGAGGACGGCCTCTTTCGGGTAGCCCTCTTCCACATAGTAGCTGACCGCAGCCTCCGGGTCTTTCCGCTTGGAGAGCTTGCGCTTGTTGCCGTCATCGAGTTTCATGATGGGGGCGATGTGCGCGAACTTCGGCGCGCGGAACCCGCAGTACTGGAACAGCTGCAGGTGGACCGGCACGGAAGAGATCCACTCATCGCCGCGGACCACGTGGGTCGTGCGCATGAGGTGGTCGTCCACACAGTGGGCGAAGTGGTAGGTCGGGATGCCGTCGGTCTTCAGAAGGACGATGTCCATGATGTTCTCGGGCAGTTCCATCTTGCCCTTGATGATGTCCTGGTAGCGGACCTTCTTTTCGGGGTCGCCCTGGGACTTGAGGCGTAACACGTAGGGCTGACCTTCGTTGACACGCCGCTCCACTTCTTCATACGGCATCTCCCGGTCTCTGGCGTACTTGCCGTAGTAGCCGGGGTTCACGCCCTCTTCCTCCTGCTGCTTGCGGATGGCTTCGAGCTCTTCCGCCGTGCAGAAGCAGGGGTACGCAAGGCCTTCTTCGGTGAGCTTCTTTGCGAAGCAGCGGTAGATGTCTCTGCGTTTGCTCTGCTGGTAGGGGCCGTAGGCGCCGGTCTCCTGTTCGAAGCCCGTGATGCCTTCGTCCATGGTGACACCGAAGTCGGCAAGTCCCTTGACGATGCCGGAGACACCGTCTTCCACTTCCCTCTTCTTGTCGGTGTCCTCGATGCGCAGGTAAAAGACGCCGCCGGTGGTGTCCGCCGTCAGCTTCGCGACATAGGCAGCGAAGAGGCCGCCGATGTGCAGAAAGCCGGTGGGACTCGGCGCGAATCGTGTGACTCTTGCGCCTTCCGCGAGACCTCTCTCGGGGTACATCGCCTCATAGTCTTCCGGGGTCTTTTCCACATCCGGGAACAGCAGTGCTGCGAGTTTCATGTAGTCTGTCAAAAAAACCGCTCCTCACAAAAAATGGTTCTTAATATTATAAGGGAAACCGCTATAAATGTAAATAGAACCGGGATGCAGGTCATCCGTACAAATCTTTAAGAAACATGTTTCTTATTTCGCGAAAAACCTGTACATTTTTAGTAATCTTGTTTACTAAAAGGCCTTGTATGAAGGGCGGAATGATAACATACTAGATAACGAACGGATTGTAGTATTGGGGGATCGCACGACACGTGCTGCTACACCGTTTCGAAGAAGGAGTTACTTGCAAAAACCCAAAATCAATAAGGGCATAGGTATCACCATGAGAGACTATCAAAGGATCATTCGTGATCTCAGGGAAGATCACGACATGACTCAGGAGAAGGTGGCTCAATACCTTGGGACCTCACAGACCATGTATGCCCGGTACGAGCGCGGAGCCAGTGAGATGCCCATCCGACACCTCATCAGCCTCAGCAAACTCTACGGCGTCTCGACCGACTTCATCCTGGGCCTCACGAAAAAGAAGAAACCCTACAACTGACCCCCTAGGCAAACAAAAAAGGGGCCGTGTCACTAAGAAATAGTGGCACGGTCCTTTTCCATCGGTAAC
>R21__coassemble_3863_pt1 | contig 7206 bp, 7 predicted proteins | sample R21__metabat2_low_PE_053 | metagenome-assembled genome bin R21 | reverse complement strand
GGACAGGACCGTCGGCAGCAGCGACGCTTTCGTCGTGCACAGGAGCAGGAACGTGGCGTATGTCGGCGGTTCCTCCAGGATCTTCAGGAGCGCGTTCTGTGCGTAGTCCTGCATGGTGTCCGCCGGGTCGATGATGTAGACCTTGTGGTCCGCCTCGTTCGGCAGGACATAGGCGTTGTCCCGCATGTTCCGGACCGTTTCGACCGAGATGGTCTTGCGTCCGTTTTCGGGGCCCACATACAGGATGTCCGGGTGGTTCCCGCTGTCCGCTTTCCGGCACGCGTCACAGGTGTTACAGGGGCTATTCACGCCGCTTTTACAGACCAGACCCTTCGCGAGGTCCTTCGCCAGCGCCAGCCGCTCTTCGGCGGTGCCGCTCTCGAGGACACAGGCATGGGGCAGCCGGTTCTGCGCCACCAGGCCGAGAAGCTTTTCTCTCATGTCTTATTCCTCATCGGAAACGACGAAGTGTTCGCCGTCCTCATCGGAGACCGGTTTCCAGAAGGACTCTGCCTTCCCCGGTTTCGGAGCGTCGACATCGACTTCGTCGACCCCGGCTCCGGTATCTTCAAAGGGGTTCTCCAGGATGCCGTCCTCATTCGCGGCAGCTTCCGCGGCGGCGAGGTAGGCTCTCTCCTGAGCAGCCTCTGCTTTGAGTCTTGCTTTTTCCCGGGCTTTTTCTTCCCGGCTCAGTTTCTCGGCTTTCTTTTTGTTCCCCCGGCCGAGTTTCGTGGTCTCGAAGCCCTCCGGCAGTTCCGGTGCTTCTTCCTCTTTGAACTCATCGCGGGAGTTCAGGCCGACGGTCTTCGGCATGGCGTTGAAGAGCGCGCAGGTGGCGAAGATGGCGAATGCCAGGTCGACATACTGCAGGGGACGGCTCTCCGGGATGAGGTGGCCCTGTCCGGTGATGAGGAGGACGAAGGGAGCCAGCGCACAGACATAACCGAGGAATGCCGCGGTGATGCCGCCGAAGAAGAAGAGCCACATGCTGGAGTCGGGGTTGACTCCGGAGGCGATCCGCGCGAAGGCGAACCAGAAGATCATCGCGAAGACGACCAGAAGGATCTCGAGGAGGAGCTGGGAGACGTTCTTGTAGCTGATGGGTTCCACGAAGTGGACCAGCAGGCGGAAGACGCCCCAGACGACCGGGCTCAGAGCCAGGACTTTATGGCTTTCATAAAGCGTGGTGCCGGTCAGCTTCGAGATGCCGAAGAAGATGAGCGAGACGACACTCAGGACGCCGAACAGGACCTGTCCGAACCGGGCGAGGGTGCCGCTCGAGATGAGCTGGTAGGTAAGGCTCAGCTCCGTGTTCTCACCGAGGCCCGCGTAGGTGGCGAGGGCGATGCGCACGTTCGCGAACGCGTCCCAGGCAAAGCCCAGAGCCATGAGCAGTCCGGACACACCGAGGGGGATGTCTCTCTGCTTCGAGAACTCCGGTTTCGGCATGATGCCGGAGAACAGGCTGATGAAGAAGGCGAAGACGGCCACTGCGATGACGAGGGCGTACAGCACCGGGACCGTTACATCGCGCACGGTCCAGAACCCGGTCTCCGGGTCGAGGCAGTTGAGGTACTGGAAGGTGCGAAGCGGCACCGCGAACAGAGTGAACACGGCCGCCAGGATGATGGCACCATTGGGGGACATCGAAGCTGCTTTCAACTTATTCATAACGTACTCTCCTAGAGGACTGTAAAGACGCACTGCGTCCAGTTTATAAAAATTATCCGTAATATTATATTACATCTTATAGGAACCGTCAATAAAAGAACAGGCCTTCCGAAAGCGGAAAGCCTGTCTGTTGTTCCATATAGGAAATGTACGTGGTTACTGTTCTTCGACAGCGTAGACACTGACCTTTTTGCGGTCTTTGCCCATGCGCTCGAACTTGACGGTACCGTCGATCAGAGCGAAGAGGGTGTCGTCAGAACCTTTGCCGACGTTGTTGCCGGGATGGATGTGGGTACCACGCTGTCTGACAAGGATGTTGCCTGCCAGGACGAACTGACCGTCAGCGCGTTTTACGCCAAGTCTTTTCGATTCGGAGTCACGACCATTTCGGGTCGAACCCATACCTTTCTTATGTGCCATTCTGGATTACACCTCTCTTTATGCTTTGATGTCGGTGATGGAAACCTTGGTGTAAGGCTGTCTGTGACCCATCTTCCGTTTCTCGTTCTTCTTCGGTTTGTAAGTGAAGACAGTGACTTTCTTGGCCTTGCCGTTCTTGATGACCTTGGCATTGACCTTTGCGCCCTTGACATAGGGAGAACCGACTTTGATGCCGTCGTCTCCGCCAACTGCGAGGACCTTGTCGAATACGACTTTGTCGTCTGCTTCCACGTTGAGCTTCTCGATGTAGAGCTCCTGGCCGGCTTCGACTTTGTACTGTTTTCCGCCGGTTTCAATGACTGCGTACATTGTGTAATCATCCTTTGTTATAGACTCGCTACGACGGGCGGCTCATGCACTTGCGAAGGCGATATACAGACCTTCACCCGTAATATGCGGCTTATGAATTATAACTGAAAAGGAACGTCCCGTCAACAAAAACCTTGACGGGACGCGAAATTTTTTATGGTTATCTTCTGCCGAGCTCTCTTCTCTTGTACTTTTTGGCCTCTTTGGAGTGGAACGCTCTCCAGGTCTTCATGCTGAAAATGCAGAAGCAGAGGAGGAAGAGGCGTTTTCTGCGTTTTTTCTTTTTGGCCGCTTCGAGGTCCTTGCGATAGCGCTCGACGCGCTCTTCGAATCTCGCTTTGACCAGCTTTTTCTTTTCCTTGTCGAGGCCTTTGTAAGTGGGCTCGTTCTTCTTGATATATTTCTTGACTTTTTTCTTGATTTTTGCCATCGAAGGACACTCCTTTTCGGTCATTTCACTTTCGAATTCAACTTTTATTATATAGAGAAACCCGCCTGTTATCAAGCATCAGATGGTTTCGGCAGGTCCGTGGATCACGGAAAGGGCGCTGTACTCTTCGAGCATCTGGTGTTTCAGCTGCTCGTTGGCGTCTTCGACGGTGATCTCCCGGTAGAGGTCCAGCTCTTCGAACAGTTCGGCGCCGTTCATGTAAGCGCCCACGAGACCGTTCGCGAGGCCGTCGATGTCGTTGTAGCTCATGACCGTTTTGCCGTAGTTCATCTTCCGCAGGCGGTCGAACTGGACGGGGTCCACGCCGGTCTCCCGCAGTTTGCGGACTTCCGCCCGGATGGCTTCCGCCACGGTCTCCGGGTCTCTCGAGCGGCCTTCGAAGATGACCGTCGCGTAACCGGGACCGGTGAAATATTCATAGCCGAAGCCCGTGTCGATGAGGCCTTCCCGCAGGAGCCGTTCGTAGAGTTCGCTGCTCTCCCCTGCCACGACGTCCATCAGGATGTCGGTGAGGATGCGTTCCTTGATGCTGCGGATGGGAGTCTCGTGGGTCTCCTTGAATCCCAGCGCGAAGGTGGGGATGGTGACGGCGAATTCCTGGGCGATGGACGGCTGCACGATGTCCGCGGGCTCGCCCTTGTCGGGGCGCTCCACGAAGACTTCCGGCGTCTCCTTCAGACAGGCGTCGCAGATGTCGAGGACTTCGTCCACGGTCACGTTGCCGGCGCAGGCCAGCACCATGTTGTTCAGGTTGTAGAAACTTTCGTAGCACTCATACAGAAGATCCGCGGAGATGTGGGAGATGGACTCCTCGGTCCCGGCGATGTCGACTTTGACCGGGTGCTTGTGGTACAGGCACTTGAGCAGGTTGAAGAGGACCTGCCAGCCCGGCTCGTCGAGGTACATGCGGATCTCCTGCCCGATGATGCCCTGCTCCTTCTCCACCGTCTGCTGGGTGAAGTAGGGGTGCTGGACGAAGTCGAGGAGGATCTCGAGGTTCTTCCGGAAGTTGGAAGAGCAGGAGAACAGGTAACAGGTGCGGTCGAAGGTCGTGTAGGCGTTGGCGCTGGCGCCGGTCTCCGCGAACCGTTCGAAGGCATCCAGTTCTTCACTTTCAAAAAGTTTGTGTTCGAGGAAGTGGGCCGTGCCCCAGGGCAGGACCTTCTCTTCCCCGCCTTTGACCTTCAGCACGTCGTCGATGGAGCCGTAATTGGTCCCGATGACCGCGTAGGAGGTCGAATAACCGGGTTTCGGATAGACGAGGATGGTGAGTCCCGTCTGGTGGCGGACCTCGTAGTAGGCGTCGCCCAGCAGGTCGTTTTTATGCTCGATGACGTTTGCCATGTCAGTCCACCTCCCCGTCGTCGCCGGTACCGGTGCCCTTCAGGAGGAACACCGTGTCGAGCGTCATGTTGTTTGCCATCTCGATGACCTGTTCCACCGTGACCTTCTTCATGTCGGCCACGAGGTCCTCCGGGGTCTGGAACTCGTCATCGGTGACCTGGCTGAAGAGCCAGCCGTCCAGTTCTTCCGGCGTGTCGAAGACGGACAGGAAGAAGTCTTCCATGGAGCGCTGCGACTTCTCCAGGTCTTCGGCGGTGACGCCGCCGGCCTTCATCTCGTCGAGCTGCTTCAGGATCTCCGTCTCAGCCTTTTCCGCATTCTCGGTCTCGACACCGCTCTGGACGGTGAGGATGCCCTTGGCGGCCGTCAGGCGGGCGGCACAGTAGTAACAGAGGCTCTGCTTTTCCCGGACGTTCATAAAGAGACGGGAGTAGGTCCCGCCGCCGAAGAGGTCCGCGAAGGTCCGCATGGCCGCGTAGTTTTCAAAGGGCTCGTGCATGCCGCAGCGGAAGCCCATGACCAGCTTGCTCTGGGCAATGTCCTGTTCTTCGACGCCGCGTTTGACGGTCTCTGCCGAGGGGATGACGACGGTCTCGCCCCGCACGACCTCCCGGTCTTCGACTTGGTCGAAGTACTCCCGGAAGAGAGCGGTGATGGGCTCGACTTCTAAATCGCCCACGACCTGCAGCTGCACGAAGGCAGTCTTCAGCAGGTCCTGCCAGGAGGCGTAGAGCTGCTCCGGGGTCAGGGCACGGATGTCCTCCTCTTCCCCGAGGACGGACAGAGAGTAGGCCTCATCGGCGCACATGAGTTCGAGCATCTTTTTCTGGGCGTAGGCCCGTTTGCTGCTCTTCAGTGCTTCGATGCGGTCGAGACGGATCCGCTTTTCCCGCTCCACTTCGGACGCGAGGAAGGCGCCGTTCTCCACGTTCGGCTCGAAGAGGGCCTTGCAGAGGAGTTTCGCGCACTCGACGGAGATGCTTTCGCCGTCGAGGGAGAAGCGGTCGCCGATCATGGTCATGGTGATCCGCAGGACGAGGTTCTCGCCGTGTTTCGAAGCGGAAGGCGTGAGTTCGGCGCCGTAGAGTTCGGCCAGTTTCCGGTTCAGGGACAGGAGGTCCGGGTACTCCGCGCAGGAGGCGCAGAGGAGCGACGGCAGCAGCGACTTTTCCGCCACATTGCCGGCGAGCGGGACCACGAGGTTCGCGGACAGGATGCCCGTTTTGAACCGGTCGGTATGGTAGGAGCAGACCCGGAAGCCCGGCTCCGCATTGGTGATGACGAAGGTGTTGTCCAACGAGGTTCCTTCTTTCTGCTTGACACTATTTTTTGTATTTTACCATAAGGCGCACCTGTGGTAAAATCATTCTACCCGATCCCACTGGAGGCAAGATTATGAACTACATTCCCGTTGGTCAGCGTGACGACACCTACGACCTGTTCGCGCTGGTCAAACGCATCGAAGTGAAGACTTCTTCCAAAGGCCAGAAGTACATGGACCTCACCCTTGGCGACAAGGACGGCGACGTCGATGCCAAGTACTGGGACTACCAGGAAGGCGTCACGCCCATCTTCGAGGTCAACTCCATCGTCAAGGTCCGCGGACAGCTGCAGGAGTTCCGGGGCGCGCCCCAGTTCCGTGTCAGCCACATCCGCGCGACGGTCCCGTCGGACAATGTGAGACCGCAGGACTACATCGCCATGGCAGAGTTCGAGCCGGAGGCGATGTACCGTGCCATCCTCGCGCTGACGGACAGTTTCAAAGACCGGGACCTCGCGGAGCTTCTGAAGGCCGTCTTCGAGAAATATAAAAAAGAACTGCTCCTCTACCCCGCCGCCGTCCGGCTGCACCACGCCATGCAGGGCGGGCTTCTGTACCACACCCTGTCCATCCTCCGGCTGTGTCAGCAGGTGGCGAAGCTCTACCCCACCGTCGATGAGGACCTGCTCATCACCGGTGCCGCGCTCCACGACATCGGCAAGATCGTCGAGATGGACGCCAACGAGCTGGGCCTCGCGAGCCAGTACACCACCGAGGGCAACCTCCTCGGCCACCTCGTCGTCGGCGCCATGATGGTGCGCGATGTAGCGAAGGAGCTCGGCACTCCCGAGGAAAAGGTCGTGCTCATCGAACACATGCTCATTTCCCACCACGGCAAGCCCGAATTTGGTGCTGCCGTCCCGCCGAAATTCTTAGAGGCCATCATCCTCTCGAAGCTCGACGAACTGGACGCCACCATCTATGAGGTCTGCGACACCTATACGAACGTGGGGGCCGGCGAGTTCTCGTCCCGTCTCTGGAACTTTGACAACGTCGCGCTTTACAACCCCGGCCGGGTCGAGCACCCGGAACCCGTTGCGAAGCTGTTCGACACGGAGGACTGATCATGGATAAAGAGACCGGCCTTCCGGAAGGCGCCAGCACCTATTCCGCCGGCACAAACACCGACCCCTGGACCGAAGTCCGCATCGAGGTCCCCGCGGAACGCATCGACGCCGCCGGCGACATCGCCCACATGACGGTGCCCTACGGCATCTACCTCGAGGACTACCGGTTCCTCGAAGAGGAGATCGACGAGATCGCGCACATCGACCTCATCGATGAAGCCCTGAAAGACAAGGACCGCTCCAAAGGCGTCGTCCACATCTACCTCGAGCCCGGCGAGAACCCCGCCGAAGCCGTCGCGTTCCTGCAGGAGCAGTACGCGGCCGCCGGCATCCCGACCGAGCTCACGGTCATCCCCTGCCGCAACGAGGACTGGCAGGACAACTGGAAACAGTTCTTCAAGCCGACAGAGGTCGGAGAGAAGCTGCTCATCCAACCCGTGTGGGAGGAAATCGACAGTTCAACGCCAGTTGAACCTGCGACCTCACGCAAAGTCCTCTACCTCGAGCCCGGCCTCGCCTTCGGCACCGGCACCCACGAGACCACGAGGCTCTGCCTGCAGACCCTGGAAGAGACCATCAAAGGCGGCGAGACCGTCCTCGAC
>R21__coassemble_3809_pt1 | contig 7292 bp, 4 predicted proteins | sample R21__metabat2_low_PE_053 | metagenome-assembled genome bin R21 | reverse complement strand
CGTATGTTACCGATGGAAAAGGACCGTGCCACTATTTCTTAGTGACACGGCCCCTGCATGTTAATTATTCCTTATTATTCTTCAGCAGGTACAGCTGCGTGCCGTAGAAGGGGTTCGCGGTGGTCATGTAGAGACCGTGGTCTGTCGGAGCGAAGCGGAGACAGCCGTAGTTGAACTGGTCGCCGAAACCGCAGTCCGTGACATGTTCCCAGTGTTCGCCGTCAGCGGTCTTAATGAGATGGAACCCGCCCGGGTCCTTGCGGACCGTGTTGGAGACGGAGGCGAGCATCTTGATGCCTTCCCAGTCGAACTTCTCTTTGAGGGAGTTCTTCGGGACAGCCGGAGCGTTCGCTTTGGCGGCCTTCAAGCTCTTCACGAGTTCCAGGGTCTCCTTGTTCGCAAGGCTCTTGAAAAGGCGGCCGATGGCGCCAAACTGGGCTTTCCAGTCATCGAGAGTCATGTACAGAAGCGAGCCGTTGGTCAGGCGGGTCAGGTAGTTGTAGATGACCTTGGAGTCCATGGTACCCACATAGAACTCGCCATTGTAGACGGCGCTCTTCCAGACGTACTCGACGCAGGAGCCTTCCACGAGTTTCGTAAAGCCGAAGCATTCGTCGAAGCGGCCGGTGGTCTCGTTGTACTTGTACATCTTCTGGGTGTGCTTCAGGGTGTCGTGGACCGGGCCAACGAAGTTGGACAGCTTGAAGTCCGGTTGCGTGAAGCTAAGCATGCCGGTGATGCCCATGATTTCAGACATAATGGTGTTATCAATATTATAGCAGTACAGGTTGTCTTTGAAAACGCCAAACGCGCCAACGACGGAGGTAATGCCTGCGCCGTAGTCGACCATGTTGCCAAGCGGAGTCTCCTGGATACCGGGGTAGTTGACTGCGTGGTTGCCGACGATCTCGGTCCAGACCCAGCCGTACTTGTTGGCTTTGCCCTTCTCTTCCTGCCTTGCCGGGTGGCCTTCATAGGCGATGAACCCACTGTGGCCCGGAAGCGTGCAGTACAGGGAGCCCTTGAACGCGACCATGTCCCAGAACGGAGAACCGGCCGGGCTCTTGACCGCGGAGTCGTCCGAATACTCATAGAAGTCATGGTAGTCCGCGACGTAGTTCCAGACGGTATCGTCGTCGTTGCTCTTTTCGAGGACGGCGAGTTTGACACGGCCTTCATCGCCCGGGTCTAATTCAAACTTGCTGTCGGCACCGGCGAAGTACAGCTTACCATCGAGGATGGCGTTCGCACGGGAGCAGGCGCCGTCGGTGGTCTCGTAGACGGAAGTGACGTTGTCGTCGAGGTCCACTTTGTAGATGTGGTTGACCTTGTCCATGTTGACGCCGCGGTACGTGGTGAAGTACAGGGCGTCACCGAAGAGGACGACGTTGCGGAAGGAGACGTCGGTCTCGAAAATCTTCGTGAACTCACCGGGCTTGTCCTTGTGCATCTTGTAGATCTGTCCGCCGAGGCCCTTGGTCGGGTGCGGGATCTCGTTGTTGGAGACGGTGTCCATCATCGCTTCGATAGTCTCCTGAGACAGGTTCAGGCCCTTGGCCTTGAGGCCCGCCTGGATGATGGTGACGACGGCTCCGATGGTGTTGAACCAGGTACCGATGTAAATGTAGTCTCCGCGCTCCGCCATGGACCAGCCGTAACCCTGCTGGCGGTCGCCGACGAGTCCGTCGACTTCCTTCGGGCTTCCGGTCGGGTTGGTAATGCGGATGACGGTGTCCGAAGACTTGACCTTGACAGGTGCTTTCTTTTTGAGGATTGGCATGGGTAGCTCCTTTCGTTGGTTGCAATTTCTGTGGCGATGTACTGCAGTACACTCTCGCAATGCGCAGCACTCACTCTTGTCATTTTTATTATAACAAATATTACTTACAGCAGGCTGAAATAATGTGTAAACTTTTCCATTGAATTCAAAAAAGCAGCCCTCCGAAGAGAGCTGCTTTGTGTTAGTTAAGCTTGGTATTCATTCTGATTAGCCAAAGAGGACTTTGCCGAACATGACCATGACAGTCTTGCCGTTATCCTTGACCATGCCAACTTTCGTGAAGTCGACTTTGCCGGACTTGACGTACCACTTGCCGAATTGGTTGGAAGCAATACCGGTGAAGTCAAAGTCCACTTTGGAGTTCTTGCAATACCACCAGCCGAACTGATTCTGGAAAATGCCGGTTTCATCGCCGGTGACTTTACCGTTGGTGGTCTTGTACCAGCCGTCTTTGCCTTTGTAGATGCCGTTGGCCAGGAAATTGACCTTGGAGAACTCGACTCTCCAGGTACCGTTCTCATTCTCGAAGAGACCGAATTCCTTGAAGGTGACCTTACCGTCTGTGGTCTTCCACCAGCCGTACTTGTTCTGATAGATACCCTGTGCGTCGAAGTTGACGTAGCCGTTCTCGACTCTCCACCAGCCATACTGGTTCTGTGCAATGGTGGTGCAGGTGGTGTCGACTTTACCGTTCTTGTACATCGCCCATCTTCCATCCGGGCACTGAACGATGCCGTTGACGGACGGGTCGAGGTCGTTATTGACGTCGGGCTTGTAGTCCGGGTCTATGGCGCCGCAGCGTGTGCAGACACCATCTTTGAAGTTATGGCCGAGAGCCGGGATCACTTCCTGAGCTACGAGCTCTTCGCCGCATTCTTCGCAGACTTTGCCCTCGGTCAGACCAGGCTCTGTGCAGGTCGCCGCCTTGGCGGGAACGGTTTTCTCTGTATGAACATGCGGTTTGGCAGTATTGAACTTGAAGACATAGTCGGTGTTCATAGTTCTTGCATCTTCTTCGTTTGTGACCATTTCTCTGCTGAGAACGAAGTAGTAGGTTTTGCCATTTTCAAGAGTGTTTGCAGGAACAGTGACAGACACATTGTATCCTGTCGTCACATCCGATTTAACCTGAAGCGGAAGTGCCATCATTAGCGTTCCGGAACCGCCGGCATTGCCAGATTCCACTTCTGTTTCAGTAAGGGCTTTACCATTTGCTTCGACCATATTACCGTTTTCAATACTGGCGACCAGATGATCCTCTGAGAAAGTATTGCTGTCATAGATATTGAAGCTATGAGCAGGAGCAGGATCCTCTTCATCTATGCCTACGGCATCGGAACCTGTAATGTCCATTGCAAAGACCTGTTCTTCGGAGGCGTCAAGAGGCTGAGTGATTTCATTGAAATAGTACTGGGTGCCGTCTTCATAAGTCTGGACGCCGGAAGATTTGATGGTTGCAGGATCGGGGTCCGTCATGGAAATATTGATATCATCGCCGCCATTGAGGCTTTCCTGAGTTTCGGGATACTCTTCTTTAGCAACTAAGTCTTCAGAAATCACTGCGGGTTTATAGTCATGCGGATGATACTCATACGTAAACTTGTAAAGAACAGTTTGGTTTTGTCCATAAGAAGTGGTCAGTGCGCTTTCCATGGAAACAATATTTCCAAATCCATTATAGGTATAACCTGATTCTGTTTGCTGCCAAAGCAGTTCACCGTCATATGCGATTTCAGCTCTCTTAACTGATTTCGTCAATCTACCTTTAGAATCATAATAATTGTCAACTGTTGTGGTCGATCCATCGTCTGAAGAAATAGTTTCATGATGCACAGCACCCTCAAGAGTTTTACGGATTTTAACTGTACCAGAATCTATAACTGTACCATTTTGCTTAACGGTGTATTCTTTTATCTCATTATAATCATTTAATAAATCAAAATAACCGTCATCATCCTCGACATCTTTATAAGTGAGGAATACTTCAAAAGTAGTGCCACCAACAGTCGTTGTCATCTTTACTTTCTTACCATCTTTATAAGTAATATCCCAACCTGCAGCAAAAAATGTCTGCGTTTCGGGGTCATAAGTATAAGTTGGTGTTGCTCCACTCGCTAAAGATCCATTAATGATATAAGTAGAATTATCTAAATAAGTAAAGCTGAAATCTTGATCATAGCTTGCCGGATCGTAACCATCTACAACGTCATAAGGAAAAGACGTATAACGTACAAGCCGATTTTGGTCATCATATTCTTTTTTGATAATTGAATATGTTAAGCCATTATCGGAAGCATCCTGAGTAACTTTAATACTACCATCATCTAAAAAGTCATATTTAAAATTAACATCTTTTTGCAAATTACCGTCAACATAAGCTTTAACTGTCTTCAAATAGTAATCTTTATAGTTTACTGTAACAAGATCACCTGGTTTGAGTAAATCTTCTTCCGACATAGCACTGACGAGCTGCACCACCATCGCTACACACAGCAATGCCACTGTTAGCAGCAACCCGATCAAACTTTTTTTCTTCATAAACATCCGTCCTTTCACATACATACAATTTATTGTGTATACACTGAAAAGTTACCACAATGCAGCGTGTTTCAGCATTCACAAATGTTAGGGGGATTTTGACGGATGTAAATATTTACTTTTGCTCCATAAAATCTTTAACATATGTAAAACATAGCCGCTGTACAAGTTTTCCAATGTACAAACAAAAAGCAGCCCTCCGAAGAGAGCTGCTTCTACGCTAGTTAACTTTAAGATCTTTCCATCACCAGGGGTTCCGCCCATCCGGGTCAGTCGGGTCCCAGCCGGCGTTGCGGCTGTTGGTCGGGATGCGAATGGCATTTGGTTTCATCAGGGGTTCCTGGAGGCCGCTGTCGTCGTACAGCGTGACGATGGTGCCGGAGGCACAGTGGTCGTAGATCCACTTCACGTCCCGCACGCAGAGGCGTACGCAGCCGGCGGAAGCACGGGAGCCGAGTTTGTTGTACTCCCCTGTCTCCAGCGTGGACTTGTCCTGCCGGTAATACGGCACAGAGTGGAACAGGTACGAACCGGTAATGCGTGTGGCATACTGCCCGTAGACGCCGCCGTTGAGCGCCCGCCAGACATACTTGTCGGTCGTCTTGTATGTTCCTGTTTTCGTGGGCGATCCATTCTTCCCGCACGACGCCACAAACGCCTTCACCGGCTGCGTGAACTCGCCGGCAGCATCCAAGCCAAACACAATAACAAGATTCTGGGCAGTGTTGACCGCAATGCAATAGTCATGACCGCTCTGGTAAGAACCGGTGTCTGCGCCAGCATTGACGAAGGCGTTGTAAACACGGGTCGGTATATCGCCAACGGCACTGCCGTTTGTGACGGTCCAGTTAGTTCCAAGGGCGCTGACTCTCCCGTTCATGGAGAAGTCCACCTGGCCGGTGCGGATGAACCAGTACCCGAACTGGTTCCCGGCGATGCCTGTGTAGGAGAAGTCTACTTTGCCCCGGCGCACGTACCACCAACCGAGGGAGTTCTGGTACACGCCTGTGGCACCGAAGTCCACTTTGCCGTTTTGGACGCGCCACCAGCCCATCTCGTTGTTGGCGACACCGGTGTAGTTGAAGTTCACCTTGCCGCCCTCGATGCGCCACCAGCCGTATTCATTCTGCGCGATGCCGGTGTAGACGAAGTCCACATAGCCCTTCGTGACCTTCCACCAGCCGAACCCGTTCTGGGCGACACCGGTATAGGACGTGTCGATGGCACCATTACGAGTAGCCACCCAGACGCCGTCGACCTGCGTGACCTTGATGCCCTTGGAGGAGGCGGTCATACCGCTGTCATGTGGCGCTGCAGCACTGACAGTGAGCTGAGAGGCCGACAGGAGTGCGTTCAGCTGAGGCACAGCAGTTTTCAGGCTGCCGGCTTCGAAAGGCCACAAGAGCCCACAGAGCACAACAAGTGCCAATGCCAGGCTCACGGTAGTCCTGCGCATGCTTTTCACGGCACTCCCCTCCTTCGTCATTTGTTCTAAATCAACTATACTAGAAAACGTTACCCATCGCAAGAAAAGCAGCCTCTGTCGAGACTGCTTTCTCTTATCACTTAGCGATTCACTGGTACTTGTTCATGAACTTCAGAACATGCTTCATGGTAATGTCCAGCTGCTTCTTCTTGGAGATCTTCGCGATGCCTTCATTTCCCATTGGCGCATAGTCTCCGAACTGTCCGTGGTTGCCACCTTTGATGATGACCTCGGTCACATCACAGTTGTACATAGCGGCGTTCAGCAGTTCAAACTGGAAACGCGGCACGGCCATGTCTTCCGAAGCATGGATGTTCAGGACCGGATACCCATCCGGCATATGGCACGGGAAGAACGCCGCGGCAATCAGGATGACTCCCTGGAACAGCTCCGGCTTCAGCGTCGCTTCCCAAACAGCGGTCCCGCCACCGTGGGAGTGTCCCATGAAGAACCATTCCTTCACTTCCGGGTAATGCTTCATGTACTCTTCCCCTGCCGCCCAGTTCAGAATGGCGGTGTCCAGCGGGAATTCCGGCGAAATGACCAGGTAGCCTGCACTCGCTACACGCTTCAGCAGCGTGCCGTAGTCCCGGTAATCCACCGGGTTGCCTGCGTAGAACACCACACCGACCTTCGGCGTCACCCCGACCGGCTTGTACACGACGACATCCGTCGGGTACCGCGTATTATGGTCGATGATTTCGACCTTATACATTCCTTCCCTGTTCTCTTTCTTTGGCGATGTACCGACCGCAAACGCCATCGTCCCAAAAGACATTGCCAGTATCATCACCAGCGCCATCAGCAAACTCGCAACCTTTTTCATACGTCAGCCTCCTCTTAACAAAAGTTAATTTCCTTTGCTGAGCTTAATATAACACATAAAACTATACATACACAAGAAAATAGCAGACTCTCTCGAGAAAGCTTCTACGTTAAATTGCGGATCGTTTTGGGATCCTGGACTCACACGGTACGTCGACCTGGCACTTTAATTTGACTTAGTTCGCTTGTTGAAGTAAAATACAGATGGAAAAGGTACTGCCGACAAGCAGTAGCCTCATCTAAGATTAATACTTATTTGAGACTGACCGCTCAACCATAGGTTGGGCGGTCAGTCTTTATTTCAGACTGTTTATGTAGGCTACCAACACTGACACAAGGATTCCAAGGAATCCCAGGACGATGCTGAGCAATTCGAAATCGCTCATACGCAGCCACTTCCGTTCTATTGGATTTCTGTAGCTAAAGCCCAGAGTTATAGAAACGGAGAGTTTCAGACCTCTCCGGTATCAGAGAGACCACCGCCTGCCATGGGTATGACAGTACCTTTCCTGCAATCGATTATACCAAATCTTTACTTAGACCGCAAATTTGTTCGGCTAACACTATTTGTTCTAGAAAGCGTGTTTATCCGCATAAACATCAAGAACAAGGGGCCGTGTCAAAATGGTGTAGTCACCATCTTGGCTCGGCCCTTCTTCTTTT
>R21__coassemble_3112_pt1 | contig 8570 bp, 9 predicted proteins | sample R21__metabat2_low_PE_053 | metagenome-assembled genome bin R21 | reverse complement strand
TGTCATACTGAGAAGCCATATTATCATAAAAGGTTTGGGTTATATCCATGATCTTGCCTCCCATAAATCCCGATTTTGCGTCATCCCGACAAACTTGAATTTGTCGATTAAAGCTCTACGAATCCCCCAATCTCCTGTTCCAAGAGCCTAAATACATTTGCCACCAGATAACCATCAGCAATCGCATGATTTAGACGGACAGTCACAGGCATCACAAGTCTGCCGTTTTCCTCCCTGTATTTTCCCCAGTTGATGACAGGCGCAAAAAACATATGAACATCGGGCAGTTCAAGATGCATGGCATCATAAGACAGCCACGGTATACATGACGCATCAAACCAGTTGGGATGATTCATAATATCAAAACCATATTCTCTGGTCTTTTTTGCCTCTTCAGCATCACGCAGAGCTGCTGCGTAGAATTTCTCATAATCTTCATCGTATTCTGTATAGACAAGCGTGAAGGTTTCTGTATCATCATGAAAGATATACTGTATGGGATTGATCACATCATAACAGATCAGTTCGTCCGTTTCCCTAAGATACCCCATCCTGTAATCCTCGCGGGAATTCAGAACCTTTGACAGGATAAAAAGAAAGTTGATGTAAAACTTTGTCCCGGTCTCTTTGGAATGATGAACAAGAGCGGTAACATCAATCCTCGCTGTCATGGAAGTCGAACACGCACAATCTTCTGTGAAATGACGGAACACGCCTTTTCTATAGTAAGTTTCTTTATCGATCACCTTATAATTCATACTGCGTCAACCTCATAAATCTACACTTGTTGTTCTCATTTATATCCGCTCCCCACCGCCGATGATGATGGCATTGTGGGAGCCGTGATGTGTCTCTTATTTTGATACCAGCTTCAAAAACTTAGTACCATTCATCTGCTCATTGGTAATATAATCTCCATCACAGAACAAAGCATATGTCGTAATCGGTGTAGGAGCATTTTGTGCCTGCTCCTTGCTCTCAATATGGATTGCCTTAAACGGTATGCCGTTTTCTTTTGCTGTTTGCTCCACAATTGGAACATACTTTGCATTGAACGGACACTGGCTGGTGTAATACAGAACGTATCCTGCTTCATCAACATGAGGGTGTTTAGCGCAGTCCTTGAACTTAGGATAATCAGCGTCAGCAGAGAACGGCAAGTACCACAATTGAATACCATTATCAGCCTCGTCACATACGGTAAAGCCCTTGTGTTTCAGAAACTTAGGATCGGCAAGGAAGGGCTTTTTCTTAGCTGATGAAAGAATGCAAAGGCCCTGTTTTCCTTTGCTCTTGCTGTCCTCAATACAAGCACTCAGCAGATCATTGGAGTATCCGTGCCCCTTGAACGAGCCGGAGACCCACAGACAGTCGATATAAATATACCCGTCTGCATCTATCGGATTCCATGCTTTTTCAGCAGGGATATACTCAATGAAACACTTACCCCGTTCCACGCTTTTCAGAAACACCAGTCCCTCATCGAACCGATCCAAAAGCCATGCCTTTTTGGAAGAAACCTGTACGTCCTTGTTATTTGAGATGGCACAGCAGATATGCTCCTTTTCCAGATTTTCTTTTGTTACTCTGATGTATTCCATAGGTTAATACCTCCATTTTTCTTCGGACATCGAAACTACCGTTACAGTCCCATTTGACAACAGAACGAGAGTTTCAACATCTCAAAAAGCCTCAAATGACAACAATCCGATAGTCTCCATCTCTGATTTTTGTCTTTGATAGCGAAACAAGAGTTACAACAGCAGAATTCCTTGATTTTGCCCTCTCGCTCAGCGGAAACTTATCTATGCTCCCGCTGATGGTCAAAACCCACAAAAGCCCTTATTTCAAGCGCTTTTCAGTACCACGACCTCATTTCCTTGACAGCAGAACAACCGTTTCGACGTGCTCCGTGTAGGGGAACATGTCCACCGGCTGGATCTTTTGGGCGATGTACCCTCTGTTCGTCAGGAACCGGAGGTCTCGTGCCAGGGTCTCCGGGTTGCAGGAGACGTAGACCACCTTCGGCGGCGCCATCTTGCAGACGGCCGTCAGGAACTCTTCGGTGGAGCCCGCCCGCGGCGGGTCCATCATGATGACGTCGACCTTCTCGCCGGCCGCCGCCATGTCGGTGATGAAGCGGGACGCGTCGCCCGCGTAAAACTCGATATTCTCGATGTTGTTCCGCCGTGCGTTGGACTTCGCGTCCCGGACGGCGGTCTTGTTCAGTTCGACGCCGATGACCCGCTTCGCGCCCTTCGTGGCGGCGATGATGCCGATGGTCCCGGTGCCGCAGTACGCGTCGAAGAATGTCTCGTTGCCCGTGAGGCCGGCGAAGTCCATCGCCGTATTGTAGAGGACCTCGGTCTGCTGCGGGTTGATCTGGTAGAACGAGCCCGGCGAGATGCGGAAGGTGCAGCCGCAGAGTTCGTCCTCGATGTAGCCCTTGCCGTAGAGCACTTCGTTCTTCGGCCCCAGCACGAGGTTCGTGTGGTACGGGTTCACGTTGTGGACGATGGTCGTGATCTCCGGGTGCTCCTTCAGGAGCGCCTTCACGAAGTTCCGCTTCGACGGGAACATGGGCTTGCCGGAGACGATGACGACCATGATCTCCCCTGTGTTATAGCCGACACGCACCTGAACGTGACGGAGGAATCCCCGTTTCGAGTCCTCGTCATAGGCCTGGAACTTGAAGCTCTGGGCGAGCTTGCGGATGGAGACGATGATCTCGTCCGCTGTTTTGTTCTCGATGAGACAGTCGTTGACCGGCACGACCCGGTGGGATCCGGACTGGTACACGCCGGAGACGAGCCGCTTGTGGCGGTAGTCGTAGGAGAATGCCGCCTGGACCTTGCACCGGTAGTGGGTCGGGTCCTCCATGCTGAGGATCGGAGAGACTTTCGCGTACCGCCCGAGCAGGCGTTTGCACTTCTGCTGTTTGAACCCCAGCTGCTCTTCATAGGTCATGTTCTGCAGCTGGCAGCCGCCGCACTTTTTCGCGAGCGGGCAGGCCGTCGTCTGCGGCTTTGCCGGACGCTTCTGATTCGCCATGGGAGTCCCTCCTTTTGTATTGGTTCGTTTATTATAACAGAAAAACAGGCGCGAAACCACGACGGGGCGAGTCCTCTCTGCTATAATAAGGGCAGACAAATGACAAAGGAGGGCTGGCAATGTACGCAGCACAGAAAAAATGGTGGCAGAGCGCCGTCATATACCAGGTATACCCCCGCAGTTTCCAGGACTCGAACGGAGACGGCGTCGGAGACCTCCCCGGTCTCATCGAACGGCTCGACTATCTGAAGGAGCTGGGCATCGACGCCATCTGGCTGTCTCCGGTGTGTAAAAGCCCGCAGGCAGACAACGGCTACGACATCTCGGACTACCGGGACATCGACCCCATGTTCGGGACGCTCGAGGACATGGACCGGCTCATCGCCGAAGGGAAGAAGCGGGGCATCGGCATCATCCTCGACCTCGTACTGAACCACACCTCCGACGAGCACCCCTGGTTCCTCGCAGCGAAAAAGAGCCGGGACGACCCCTACCACGACTACTACGTCTGGAGGGACGGCGAGGAGGGCACCCCGCCGAACGACCTGCGGTCCGCATTCAGCGGTTCCGCCTGGGAGTGGGTGCCGGAGGTACAGCAGTACTATCTGCACCAGTTCGCCGTCCGGCAGCCGGACCTCAACTGGGACAACCCGAAGGTGCGGGAAGAACTCTATGACATGATCCGCTGGTGGATGGACCGGGGCGTGGCCGGGTTCCGACTGGACGCAGTGGACCTCATCGCCAAAGTGCCGGACGAGAAGATCCTCGCGAACGGGCCGCGCCTGCAGGAATACTTCCGGGAACTCAGCCGGGAGACCTTTTCCCGCGGGGACCTCGTCACCGTCGGCGAGACCTGGAACGCGACCGTGGACCTCGCGAAGGGGTACAGCAACCCGGACGGTTCCGAGTTCTCGATGGTCTTCCAGTTCAGCCACACGCTGACGGACCAGGTGGAGGGCGGTTCCAAGTGGGACCTCGCGCCCCTCGACTTCCACAAATTCAAGTCGATCCTGGCACACTGGCAGACCGGCCTCCACGGATGCGGCTGGAACAGCATCTTCTGGGACAACCACGACATGCCCCGGGTCGTGTCCCGCTGGGGCAACGACAAAGAGTACCGGGTGGAGTCCGCAAAGATGCTCGCGACGGTCCTCCACGGCATGCAGGGCACGCCCTACATCTACCAGGGCGATGAACTGGGCATGACCAACGTCGCCTACCCCCTCGAAGACTACCGGGACATCGAGCTCCTGAACGCTTACGACGAGCTGACCGCCGCCGGAAGGCCGGAGGAGGACGTGCTGCATGCGCTCCAGACACGCGGCCGGGACAATGCCCGGACCCCCATGCAGTGGGACGACGGCTCGAACGCCGGGTTCACGGAGGGCGAGCCCTGGATCCGCGTCAACCCGAACTATGTGGACATCAACGCGAAGGCCGCTCTCCGGGACCCGGACTCGGTGTTCTACTGTTACAAGAAACTGATCGCGCTGCGCAAGGAATACGACGTCATCCGGGACGGCGACTTCACGCTACTCGAGCCGGACAGCGACGAGCTGTTCGTGTACACCCGCTCTCTGGGCGATGAACGGCTCCTTGTCGTCGCGAACTTCTTCGGGGACACGGTTTCGTATGACCTGCCGGAGGGCTGGGACACCGGGCGCGCAGACGTTCTCATCCACAACTACAAAGACTTCGAGTCCGGAACACTCCGGCCTTATGAAGCCTTCATGCTCTACCAAAAAGACTGATTTCCAGGAGGCCATCCCATGGCGACCGTACCCGTTTTCGCTTCTTTGGGCGATGCACTGAACCAGCTTGTACCCGGCGCTCATCTCGAGGCGCGCCGGCCCGTCGGCGGCGGTGACATCAACCGAGCGTACCGGCTGACCCTTTCCGACGGCACCGAACTGTTCGCAAAGGCCAACGCCTCTTCCCTGCTTCCCATGTTCGAAGCGGAGGCAGAAGGGCTCGCCACCATGCGGGCGACCGGCACCATCGGGGTCACGGAGGTCCTTGGCATCGGCCTCGAGCCGGCGGAGTTCGGGCAGGACTCTTCGTTCCTGCTGCTTCGCTGGATGGACTCCGGCTCCCGGCGTGCCGACTTCTGGGAAGTGTTTGCCGAGGAACTGGCGGCGATGCATGCCGCGGACACGTCGTTCGTGTTTGCGGAGGCCGGCGACGCGCTCTCCGGTGCTACTTCGAGCGGCTCTCGCTACGGCTTCTCGATTGACAATTACATCGGCTCCACGCCGCAGATCAATACGCCAAAAAGCTCCTGGGTGGACTTCTTCCGGGAGTGCCGGCTCCACCCGCAGGTCCGCATGGCCTACGACGCCGGGTACCTGGAGCGTTCTGCCATGCGGAAGGCAGACTCCGTTATGGAGCGGCTCGAGTCTCTGCTGCCGGAACCGGACCACCCCTCCCTCCTCCACGGAGACCTGTGGGGCGGCAACTTCATGACCGGGCCGGACGGCAAGGCATGGCTCATCGACCCGGCCACGTATGTGGGCCACCGGGAGGCGGACCTTGCCATGACGGAGCTGTTCGGCGGGTTTGCGCCGGCCTTTTACTCTGCATACCGGCAAATCGCCAACGTGGACCCGGAGTACGACGACCGCAGGGACCTGTACAACCTGTACCACCTGCTGAACCACGTCAACCTGTTCGGGTTCTCGTATGTGGGGTCCGTCGAGCGGACGCTCGAACGTTTCGGAGGGTGAGAAATGAACGATTACGGTGAAAAGACAAGAGCACGGATCAAAGGCGCGCTGGAAGCGCTGGTCGAGGAAGGCAACGGAAAAAGGCCGACGGTCTCCGAAGTCCTTTCCCGCTCCGGTGTGGCGAGGTCTACCTTCTACGTCTACTACGAAAACTTCCAGGACCTTCTCGAGGAACTGGCGGCGGATTATTCCGCGCAGATCATCCGGCTCATCCGGGAGAACCGGGGCGCCGGCACCGGGCCGGACAGCTACCGGGACGCGTACCGGGTGTTCATCGACTTCGTGGCGAAGCACCGGAACGCCTATGCCATGCTGCTGAAGAGCCCGAAACTCGAGCAGGTCTTCCTGTCCGGCATCCGGGAGTACCTCTACGACCAGTACCTGGCGGACTTCCCCCAGAATGACCCGGAACTCCTCCGGTACAGCGCCGACGCCTGCACCAGCTACGTGTACAGCATCCTGCGTCTCTGGGCGAAGAACGGGTTCGACAAGACTCCCGAGGAGCTGGGCGATGTACTGACCGAGTCCATCGCCATCGCGACCGATCTGTTTGGGGAACGGTGAGTTCTGGGGCGACAAATACAAAGAAAACACAAAGAATCAGAAGAACGAACATTTCGAATCGGAATGTTCGTTCCTTGTTTTCTGCCTGGTTTAGAATAGTGCCAAAATCTGACAAAGCATTTCGGGAGACGGCGGTAAATCGCCACAGCTTTCCCGGAGAAAGGAAATGAAAATGGCAGTACAGAAAACCAACTTCACCTTCCCCTCCTCGTCCAAAGCGGGGGTCACGCTCAACTGTTTCCGGTACCTCGATGACACGAAGGACCCGGTCGGCGTCGTCATGATCACCCACGGGCTCTCGGAGAACATCGAGATGTTCGAAGACCAGGCAGTCTTCCTCACGGAGCACGGCTACATCTGCGCCGGCATAGACTTCCTCGGCCACGGCACCACGAACGGACCGGGTTGCGTCGGCATTGCACCGGACGACACGAACGAGGCCATCTGGAAGGACATGTTCACGCTCTACAACCTCCTGCGGGACGAGTACCCGGACCTTCCCCTGTTTTCCTTCAGCCACAGCATGGGCTCCATGATGGTCCGCACCTTCCTCGCGATGTACGGGCCGGAGCTCGACATCAAAGCCTGCTTCTTCACCGGCGACTCGCACCTGCCGTCCTTTATGTACAAGCTGGTGCCCGCCGCGAACCTCCTCGGGCGGCTCATCTCCCGTTACCCGCAGGACCTGGAGAAACGCCGGGCCACCTTCCGGATGACGGACTACGGGCAGAACCCGCCGCTCCTGCGCCGCCTCCCTCTGTTCTGGCTCGCCTTCGACCGGCAGGACATCATCAACTACATCAGCAACCCCTACAGCGGCGGCGCGAACGCGGACTTCAAACACGTCATCGGGTTCGTCCTGAAAGCCCTCTCCTGCTTCGCCTATGCGGACAAGCCCGGCTGGGCCGAGCGTATTCCGGACGAGACGGTGTTGCACCACGGCTGCGGGCAGTGGGACATCCCCGGTCTCCTCGGCATCGGCCCGAAGCTGATCCACAAAGACCTGCTCGCCGCCGGCAAGAAGACCGAACTCCACCTCTACTTCCGGGCGATGCACGAAGTCCACGCCGAAATGGGCATCCGGAACGAGTTCCACGCCGACCTCCTGAAACTCTTCAACGACAACAACCCTCTGCTGTAACAAAAAAGCACTTCGCCGGAAGCGAAGTGCTTTTCTTAATCTTCTTCCCAGAAGAGGTCGTCGAGGGTCTTGTCCAGTGCTTTGCAGAGCTTGATGCAGAGGTTGATGGTGGGGTTGTAGTCGCCCTTTTCGATGGCGGCGATGGTCTGACGGGACACACCGACGATGTCAGCAAGCTCCTGCTGGGAGTAGTCCTTCGCCGCGCGAGCGGACTTGACTTTGAGGTTCTTCACGTGGATCGCCTCCCCTTATTCGTCGCCGGGCTGCTCTGCCCCGTCTTCGTCCTCCGCCGCTGCCTTCCGGTCCCGCATGCCCTGCACCAGGGTGGCGATGAACGCCGCGAGGAACGTTAGTGCGACCGCCGGGTAGATGATAGCGTCCGTCAGGACACCGTCCTGGACGAAGTCGTGCTCATGGATGTGGATGCCCGTCGACAGGAGATTGGCGAGAATGGCGATGCCATAGATGATGAGGAACGCCTTCATGGGAGAGGACTTCGTGAACTGCGCGCCACTCAACGTGCTGTATACGGCAAACACCGCAATGCCCAGGAGCACACCGAGGAAGACCGCGACGCCATCCTGCATGAGCGCATGGCCGCCGAAGCGTGTATACAGAAAATACAGGGTTCCGTAAATACAGACGGCATAAAAGCTGTACTGGAAGGCGTTGCCTCGGATGAGCAGCTGCCGCTCATCGTAGTCCACAAAACCGTCTTTCTTCCGCTGCTTGTTCGCCGCGAAGATCAGCGCGATCGCCAGCACAATGATAATGACAGGAGCAATGAGGTTCGTCATAAGAATGCCTCCTTTGTCGATATGGTTTCTGACTGTATGTTTCAAACTGACTGTGCGTTTCAAACTATTTGAGGGTGCAAAGAGTGATTCCTCTCTGCACCCTTAATGTACTCTCAACGCGTCATTTTGTCAAGTATATTTGTCATTTTAGCGAAAAAATTTGGCTTTCGATCGTAACATGCCCATACAATACAGGTTTCAAACCAGTTGCCAACATAAATCCCTAAAACCTCAACAACCTGAAATATGTCGAAATGCTTGCCTCCGGGGAAGGGGAAGCCAAAGAGCGTAGGA
>R21__coassemble_2952_pt1 | contig 9005 bp, 6 predicted proteins | sample R21__metabat2_low_PE_053 | metagenome-assembled genome bin R21 | reverse complement strand
GGAGCGATGCGACGGAGGGGTCCGACGGAAGCAGCGCGACTATGTTTCTGACCGAGGTGTCACGACAAGCAAGACACGTCGAGCCCTGTTTGGGGCGCCACTACTCACACCGGGCGCTCGCTCGCACACTCCCTCGCGCGAAAATACTTGGGGGCCAGCCCCCTGGGGAGGGGGTGGTCGGTAGAGTACGCTTAAGAATTGAGTCGATGCGCTTTGCAGGGCGAAGCACTGCCCTTGCACGCAGTTGCAGGGCAACGAGTGCCGCGGTTCAAGCAGCGCGACTATGTTTCTGACCGAGGTGTCAAAGTATAAATACTTGGAGGCCAGCCCCCTGGGGTGGTGGGGTCGGTAGAACACGCTTACTTATTGAACTGGAGTGCTTCAGGTTTGCAGTACCCAGTGCCAAGCAATCCGATACCTTCTCTCAATTGACTTCCTGTTGTCCGAACCTTATGATGAAACTGGCAAATATCTGATTTTGTGGAAAGGGAGCATCATTATGGCAAAGACTAAATACCCGACTTTGCTTTCCCCGGCAAAGATCGGAAACGTGGAGATCCGCAACCGCACCATCATGGCCGCTATGGGCATGAGCCAATCGGATAACGGATTCGTCAACAAGGCGACCATCAACCATTATGCGGCCCGGGCGAAGGGCGGCGTTGGTGCGATCATTGTGGAAGTCACGTGCGTCGACAGTCCTCTGGGTCTGAACACCAAGGGCATGCTGGTCATCGACGATGACAAGTACATTCCCGGCATGGCGGACCTGGCGGGAGCCATCCACGACGGGGGTGCGAAGGCGTTCCTGCAGATCTCGCACACCGGTCGGGGAGCGCGCAGGGCCATCATTGGCGATCAGCCGGTCGGCCCGAGTGCGGTCGCCATGCCGTATTCGTATATGATGGGTCTGGGCAACGAGACACCCCGGGAACTCACCATCGACGAGATCCACGCCATTGAGGAAAAATACGCCCAGGCCGCGCTTCGCGCGAAGAAAGCAGGCTTTGACGGTGTCGAGATCCACAGCGTCGGATACTACCTTGGTCAGCAGTTCCTGTCCTCGACCGCGAACATCCGGAAGGATGAATACGGCGGAAGCCGCGCGAACCGCTGCCGGTTCCATCTGAATATCATCAAAAGAATCAAAGAGCTCTGTGGCGACGACTTCGCGATCATCATGAAGCTGTCCGTCGTCGAGCAGGGCGTGGATGGCGGTATCTCCATCCCGGACGGCATCTACTATGCCAAGAAGTTCCAGGAAGCCGGAGTCGACGCCATCGAAGTCCTTGCCGGTAAGTGGTCCAGCGAGTCCGGAAAGAACGAGCGTCCGGAGTCCGGCTACAAAGACAACATGACCATGCCACTTTGTCAGGTCCTGAAGTATGGCCTGCTGGCAACGACCGGTCATAAGAAGACCATCACGCTCATCGGCTGTGGTCATACCCAGAACCCGGTGGCCGCGGAAAAAGCGCTGAAGAACGGCACCTGTGAGTTCGTCGCCATCGGCCACGGACTCCTCGTCGAGCCGGAACTCGTCAACAAGTTCGCGGAAGGCCGCGAGGACGAGATCCGTCCCTGCATCGGTTGCGGACACTGTATCGACCACCAGCTGCAGCACGGCGGCAAAGCGGTCTGCTCCGGCAACGCCGTCCTCGCCCGTGGTGAGAATGATTACTCCATCGCCCCGGCTAAAAAGAAAAAGCATGTGGTCGTTATCGGAGCCGGTGTGGCAGGCGTGGAAGCGGCCAGGATCGCGGCGATGCGCGGTCACAAAGTCGACCTGTATGACAGCAACAAATTCGTCGGAGGCGCTCTGGAAGTGGCGAAACGTCCTCCGTTCAAGGAGAACTTCCTGCCCCTGCAGCCGTACCTCGAGCGTCAGCTCGAACTGACCGGCGTCAAGACGCACCTTGGCAAGACGGTCGATGCGAAAGACATTCTCAAAATGAAAGCCGACGCGGTCGTCTGTGCCACCGGCGCCAAGTCAGTTATCCTGCCCATTGAAGGCGCTGACAAGACTGTTCTGGCAAAGGACGTCCTCCTCGGCAACGTCAAGACCGGGAAGAATGTCGTCGTCATCGGCGGCGGTTCCACAGGCTGTGAGACCGCGGAACTGTTGGCGATGGACAAGAAGAACGTTACCGTCCTCGAACTCACCGACAAGCTAGCCGCCAACACCGGCAAGACCGCACAGACCGTGCTGATGGGCCATTTGAAGGGCTACAATGCGAAGCTCCTGACCGAGTGCAAGGCGGAGAAGATCACCAAAGACTCTGTCGTTTACACGGACAAAGAGGGGAAAGAGCACACTCTGAAAGCCGACACCGTCGTCATGGCTGTTGGTGAAAAGCCCGATGCCACGCTCTACGAAGCGCTTCAGGGCAAGGTGAAGGAACTCTACAATATCGGCGACTCCAACGGCGGCGCCATTCTGCCAAATGCAGTTTTTGAAGGCTATACCGTCGGAAATCAAATCTGAGCATTTTGTGCTATAATACTTCCAGTTTGAATCTTTCCATCTCAGGAGGTGCGGTATGCATCCTGTATTCTTTCAATGGGGAAATATCGTCGGCTACAGCTACGGGCTGATGATCGGCCTCGGCGCCCTGCTCGCCATCTTCATTTCACAGTGGAGAGCGAAACGCAGAGGGCTCAACGGTGAGCTTGTTTTTAACGCCGCCGTATTTGGGCTGCTCGCAGGCCTGCTCGGCGCGAAACTGACGTTCATCGCGTCCAACATCAAGTACCTGTTCACGGACCCGGGTTACGTTCTCGGCACCGACGGGTTCACGGTGTACGGAGGTGTGGTCCTCGGCATCATCGTCGGCGGTCTCATCGTCCGTCATGCGAAAGTAGACGTGCCGGTCTACCTGGACCTCGTCATCCCGCAGATCGCGCTGGCACAGGGTTTCGGACGCATCGGATGCCTCCTGGCCGGCTGCTGCTACGGAAGACCGACACACGCCGCATGGGGCATCGTGTTCCCGGAAGAGGCTATCGCTCCCGCCGGCATCCCGCTCATCCCGACACAGCTCATCTCCGCCATCGGAGACTTCCTGATTTTCGCCATCCTTCTGCTGCTCAGCAACTTTGCAACGGACTATCTGCGGCTCAAACCGACGGGGAAGAAGTCCTTCTTCCAGCCGCCGTCGATGTCCGGTATGTACCTCATCCTGTACGGCATCGGGCGATTCGCCATCGAATTCTTACGTGCCGACCCGCGCAAGACCGCGCTGGGCCTCACGAGCAACCAGTTCGTCAGCATCGCGTTCGTCATCGCCGGCATTGCTCTGATCGCTTATGGTGCAAAGAGAGTTCGAACAGTACAAGAGTCACATTGATATTTCCACCAATAAACGACCGTTCGATTTTGAACGGTCGTTTTTCTCTTGCAAATGATGTCGAACAATGGAGTCGTAAATCGCCTCATAACCCTTGTTATTTTGGTGCATCATACAAAACCAATGTGTAAAGTTTAGAAAAACTGACAGTATCCCTTGTATGCGTATAAATGTTAAACTATTTAAGGTGAATTTAAGAATCTTTTAAGGTTTTCTTCAGGGGATAAGTATAGGGAAGGACCTCAAACAAGAGATTCGAGAGATCAACGTAATTGAAAAAGGGGAAGTAAAACATGAGCACGATCGCATTCAGAGGCCAGGGCAAGTCCACTGGCGACATCTGCAACAAGTATCCGACCGTTTTCGAGCACGGCTTTGTTGGTTGGGGCGAGCAGGATGGCATTTACAAATGGGCACCGTACCTTGGTGTTTTCCACGGTTCTCTGATGGAAGAGATGAGAAAACGCGGCTACGAAGTCTACCAGCCCTCCACTTCCGGCTGGCAGAGCGCCTGGGACCGCTGCTGCGAACTCTGGGCCATCATCAATGGCGGTACCGTCGACTACGGTAAAGTCCATTCCGAGAAGTACGGCCATGCCCGTTACGGCAGAACCTATGAGAAGGGTCTCATCGAGGACTGGGGTCAGCCCGGCGACCACGAGAAGATCAACTTCGTCGGCCACAGCTTTGGCGGCTCCACTGCTCTGACCTTCGAAAGCCTTCTGGCCTATGGCTGCCAGGAAGAGATCGACGGCACTCCCGCTGACGAGCTCTCTGACCTGTTCAAAGGAGGCAAGGGCGATTGGCTCCACACCGTCACCACTCTGTCCGGTACCAACAACGGTTCCAACTTCGCGTCCTGGCTGCACACCGCCGGCGTCATCATCATCGACGACATCGTTCTGACCCTCGTCACCATGCTTGGTAACTCCAAGTTCAACGACTACTACGATGCCAATATGGACCAGTGGGGCGTCATGGACGACCCGAAGACCCGCAAGACCGGTCTTCGCAACCCGCTTTCCAAGTGGAAAGAGATCAAGCGTTACGACGCCAACCCGAACCTCGACTCCATCGGCCATGAGATGCAGGTCGAATGCATGTACCTCATGAACAGCAAACTCAAGATGGACGAGAAGGCATATCACTTTGCCAGACGTGCCTGCGGTTCCGAGCCGAAGGGCAACGGCGAGCGCCAGAAGATGAAGAAAGATGCCACCACCATCGCGAAGATCGCCGGTGTCATCACCTGTAACTGGAGAGGCATCCACCTCGAGACCATCCCGCAGTTCAACTACTATCATAAGCGCGACATGTTCAATGACGGTCTCGTCACCATCGACGGTCAGTCCGGCCCCAAGGACAAGCCCTACACGGACTGGACGGTCGGCACCGAGCTCGAAAAGGGCATCTGGTACAACATGCCGGTCGAGCAGGACAAGGACCACATCTCCTGGATGGGTATCGGCCAGCCGAAAGATGCATACTTCAACTACTTCGATGAGATGCTCGACGGTTTCCGCCGCCTGAAATAAGCAAACATACAATGACATAAAAAAAGGCCTTCCGTTTGGAAGGCCTTTTTCATATGCTGTTTGGCGATTTGCCGCTCGTCCGCTCAGTCTGTCGTTCTCTTCGCGAGGAACTCGTGCTTCATGATGGGAAGCGCCTTTCCGAGGCCGAAGACCGGGATGAGGAAGACGCAGTTGATGGCGCGCTTTGCGAGCTGTGCCGGAATAGACGGCAGCTGGATCATGAAGAGGTTCTCGATGCCGGCGTAGGCAATGCCCTTCTTGGCGCCCAGTGAGATCATGCAGCCGTGCATCGCCGGTTTGTAGACGCGGTTGCCTTTCTTGCCGGTGATGAGGTCTGCGATGTTGTCAGCGGCCAGAACGGAGGACTGCTCGGTGTTCTCGACCATCTGGGGAACGGGATGCTCTTTGCCTTTGGCCACATAGTACATGTTGTCGCCGATGACGAAGACGTTCGGGTCGGAGGACTGAAGGGTCTCGAGGTTCACGATGCGGTTGTTACGGGAGTCCAGCGTTTTCGCGGCTTCCAGCGTGATGTCCTCAGAGGTGATGCCCGCGCTCCAGACGACGGTGCAGGAGGGGACTTCCACGGTTTTGCCGATCTGCTCATAGATGAGGGCGTCCGGTTTGACTTCTTTGACCTTCGCGTTCATCTGCAGTTCCACGCCGAGCTCGCTCAGGATGCTGGAGCAGGTGGTGGAGAGCTTGTTCGTGAGGTTCGGGATGCAGCGGGGAGCCGCGTCGATGCAGAGGACTTTCGTGTAGCCCTGGGGCAGTTTGTACTTGACGCACATCATGGGGATGTACTCGGCAAGCTCACCGGCCAGCTCGACACCGGTGAGACCGGCACCGACGACACAGAAGGTGAGGAGCTTTTTGATCTCGGCTTCGTCCGAGAGGACTGCGGCTTTCTCGAAGCACTCTTTGATGTGTTTCTTCAGAGCGACGGCATCGTCATAGGTCCAGAAGGGAAGAGCGTTCTTTTCGGCGCTCTCGATGCCGAAGAAGTTCGGCTGGGAACCGGCGGCGATGACGAGGTAGTCGTAGGTGTAGTCGTTGACACCGCCCTTGACGACCTTGTTCTCGAAGTCGATGTCGGTGACTTCATCCTGGAAGAAGCTGACGTTGGGGGAGTCTGCGAACGTCTCTGCCAGGTCGTAGGTGATGCCTTCGGGTTTCCCACGGCCGGTGGCGGCTGCGTGGATCTCCGTGCGCATGGTGAAGTACGGGTTCTTGTCGATGAGTGTGATGCTGATATTCTTGAGGCGCGCGGTCCGCTTCTCGAGGCGCTGTGCGCAGAGAATACCGGAAAAGCCGGCGCCGATGATGACGATGTTTTTCTGCTGGAATCCCCGTCTCATAATATGTCCTCCTATTCGGTAGCCTGAGATAAAAACAACTCCGGCCTTCAAAAGACCGGAGCGTTGAGTCCTTACAAATTATTCAGCGTCGTGCGTTCTCCGGGAAACTGTTTTTGTAAATTTTCAGGAAGTTCGCCCATTCTTTGATGCGCTGCTTCTGGAGATCTGTCGCTTTTTTGTCCTTGTCGATGTCTTTTGCGACGTCGATATAAGCCATGTAGTACGTCTTGGAACTGTGCTTGTAGTTGAGCTTGTGGTCGACATACTTGCGGCCTTCCTTGTACTCTTTCTTTGCAGCTTTCCATGCCTTCTTCGGGTTCATGAAGACGATGTCGCCGTTCGCGTTGACACCGAGGGCATAGGCTTCGCTATTCTCAGAGTTCTGGAACTGCTGGAGCGTCTTGTCGCTGACTTTACCGGAGAGGTCTCCCAGGGAAGCGGTAGCGACAGCCTGAAGCTCTTTCGGCGGCTTGTAATACTTCCGCAGACCGACGAACCAGATGACCGCCATGAGCGCGATGTTAAGGATGATGGCAAGGACGAGGCCGATGGCGACACCCTTGGCGATTTTTCCGACTTTACTCATTTCATTTCCCTCACTTCTCGTGAAATTGAAACATTATTCTTAGTTATTCTATCATAGAACAGAAAAAAGAAAAAGCGGATTTTCAAAATTACTCCTCCTAAAAGCAGTGGCGATGTAGTATAATCTTTCTGGAAGAACGAATGTTTGCATGGCGGTAAGGAGGTGACCCCTGTGGCGATGTACGAAGCAGCGCAGAACGAGCGGCCAAAAGACCGCATCATCCTGCATTGTGACTGCAATAACTTCTTCGCATCTGTCGAAGAGACGCTCCGTCCGGAACTGCGCGAAGTGCCCATGGCGGTCGCCGGAGACCCGGAGAGCAGACATGGCATCATTGTTGCGAAGAACCAGAAGGCGAAAGCCTTTGGCGTGCAGACCGCGGAGACCATCTTCCAGGCGAAAAAGAAGTGCCCGGACCTTGTCTGTGTGCCGTCTCACCACCATCTGTACCACGAGTTTTACGAGAAGATCAACGCCATCTATCTCGAGTACACGGACCTTGTCGAACCCTTCAGCATCGACGAGTCGTACCTCGATGTCACGAACTCCATCCACCTCTTCAAGATGACCCCGAAAGAGCTCGCAGACCACCTGAGAGCGCGCATCAAGGAGGAACTGGACATCACCATTTCGGTGGGTGTTTCCTTCTGCAAAGTGTTCGCAAAACTGGGGTCCGACTACAAGAAACCGAATGCCACGACGGTCATCATGAGGGAAGACGTTCCGAACATCGTTTACCCGCTGCCGGTGTCGTCGCTTATCTTCGTCGGAAAGAAGTCTGTGGAGGTCCTGAACTCTTACCACATCAAGACCTGCGGAGACCTCGTCCAGTACGATCAGCAGACTCTCCACCGCATCCTTGGAAAGTCCGGAGACTCGCTCTACGAGTACATCCACGGCCTCGAAGACAGTCCTGTCCGGTCCTGGTATGAGAAGCGCGTCCCGAAGTCCATCGGCAACAGCATGACCTTCGGCCACAACCTCGTCGGCGAGGCCGAACTGAAGGCCGGCATCTCGGCCCTCTGCGACTCCGTCGCCGGCCGCCTCCGCCACGCCGGCAAGAAATGTCTCACCGTCCAGATCGGCATCCGCAACCACGACTTCGTCACCATCCAGCGCCAGACGACCCTCGAGATACCGACCTACCTGAAATCGGAACTCGTCAGCGTCAGCATGAAGCTCCTCAAAGAGAACTGGGACATGAACAAGCCTGTTCGGCTTCTTTCTGTCACTGGCTCGGAACTGGTCGATGCCGATGAGGAAACGCCTGTTCAGATGTCCTTGTTCGGCGAGGCGCAGGGGGAGAGCGGCAAAGACCCCGAGAAGCAGGAGACGATCGAGAGCACCATTGACGAGCTCCGGCAGAAATTTGGCAAAGGAGCAATCACTTTAGGCTTTAATAGACTTGACAGATAAAGCGCGGGAGGAATATACTTTTACGCAATAAAGTAATAAATCGTTTTGGAGGCGACTCAAAATGTTGGATATCAAGATCGAAAAAGCGGCGACGCTGAAGGCGAAGCCCACCGATGAGAGCAAACTCGGTTTCGGTAACATTTTCACGGATCACATGTTCGTCATGGAGTATGATGACGGCATCGGCTGGCACGACCCGCGCATCGTTCCTTATGGACCGTTCCCGCTGGACCCGGCCTGCGTCGTGTTCCACTATGCCCAGGAGATCTTCGAGGGCATGAAGGCCTACAGGACCGCTGACAACAAGATCCAGCTGTTCCGCCCGGACTGCAACGCGAACCGTATGAACGATTCCGCAGACCGTCTCTGCATCCCGAACATCCCGCCGGAGGACTTCGTCCAGGCCGTCAAGACCCTCGTCGAAGTCGAGAAGGACTGGGTCCCGCACACTGACGGTGCCTCCCTGTACCTCCGTCCGTTCACCTTCGCGACCGACGTCACTCTGGGCGTCCACGCATCCAAGAAATACACCTTCTGCATCATCGCGTCCCCGTCGGGTGCGTACTATGCTGAAGGCATCAACCCTGTCCGCATCTACGTCGAGGACGACTTCATCCGTGCAGCACCCGGCCTGACCGGTTTCACCAAGTGCGGCGGTAACTACGCGGCTTCCATCCTTGCCGGCGACCAGGCAGAGAAACTGGGCTACGCTCAGGTCCTGTGGCTCGACGGTGTCGAGAAGAAGTACGTTGAGGAAGTCGGTTCC
>R21__coassemble_2584_pt1 | contig 10123 bp, 9 predicted proteins | sample R21__metabat2_low_PE_053 | metagenome-assembled genome bin R21 | reverse complement strand
AAAGGCTCTGAGAAAACTCTCAGAGCCTTTTCTTATGTGCTTATTCTTCCTGGTCAGCCGCGAACCACATGAGGGCGGCGACTGCGCCGGAAATGAGCAGGGTCAGGAGTGCGGGTTTCAGGTCACGCTTCATTACCCAAGCACCTCCATAAAGTCGTCACCGACTTTGACGGTGCCGCTCTTCAGCGGGCGGATGAGGGAGTAGTCGTCCGTGTTGCAGACGATCATCGGGGTCGTGACTTTGTAGCCGGCTTCCTTGATGGCGTCGATGTCGAACTTGATGAGCGGATCGCCCTTCTTGACTTTGTCGCCTTCTTTGACCAGCGGCTCGAAGTACTTGCCTTCGAGTTTGACAGTGTCGATACCGATGTGAAGCAGGATGTCGCACTCTTCTTCGGTCATGACGCCGATGGCGTGGCCGGTGTCGAAGAGGTTCGAGATCTCACCGTCGGCGGGGGAGTACAGGACTCCTTCGGACGGCTCGATGGCAACGCCCTGACCGAGGATGTAACCGGCGAAGACCGGGTCTTCCACTTCGTTCATGAGCAGCATCTCACCGTTCATGTGCGCGCCGTAGACAGCGTCGGCCATCTTCGGCTTCGCGGGAGCGGGAGCGGCGGCCGGCATCGGGGTGATGGCCGGGGCCTCCTCCTTGGGCTCTTCGAGCAGAGCACGGTCAATCTTGCCGCTGCGGACATCGTCGACGAACTCTTCGAAGTTGGATTTGACAAGCGTGACATTGGGTCCGTAGATGACCTGGATGCCGGCGCCCTTGGCGACGACACCGGAGGCACCGGTGGACTTGAGGATGGCTTCATCGACGAGAGAACCGTCGTTGAGGGTCAGACGCAGGCGGGTGGCGCAGCAGTCGATCTCGCGGACGTTGTCGACGCCGCCGCAGCCTTTCGCGATGGTGGCGGAGCGGGTGTCGAAGTTTTTCGGAAGACCGGAAAGTCCGCCGGCAACACCAACACCGGTCGCGGCACGGTAGTCGTCTTTCGTGACCATCTTCGGTTCTTCGTTGTCACCTTCACGACCGGGGGTCTTGAGGTCCAGTTTCTTGATGAAGAAACGGAAGACGACGAAGTAGAGCAGGAAGTAAACGGCGATGACCGGGAGCAGCATGAGCCAGTTGGTCTTGGCCTGTCCGGGCAGGATGCCGTAAAGGATGAGGTCGATGAGACCGTCAGAGAAGGTCGTACCGACACAAATGTTGAGAATGTGGCAGGTCATGAAGGAAAGGCCTGCGAACACTGCGTGGACGGCGAACAGAGCCGGAGCCAGGAACAGGAACGTGAATTCGATGGGCTCCGTAATACCGGTCAGGAAAGAGGTCAGAGCGACGGAGAACAGAAGGGATCCGGCAATCTTTCTCTTTTCGGGACGGGCACAGGTGAACATCGCCAGAGCGGCACCGGGAAGACCACCCATCATGAACGGGTATTTACCGGTGAGGAAGCGGCATGCCTCCACAGAGAAGCGCTCCGTGTTGGGGGAGGCCAGCTGTGCGAAGAAGATGTTCTGGGCACCTTCCACAAGGTTGCCGTCGATCATCATGGAACCGCCGACACCGGTCTGCCAGAAGGGCAGGTAGAAGATGTGGTGCAGGCCGAACGGAATGAGGGCACGCTCGATGAGTCCGTAAATGAACGTGCCGAAGTAGCCGGACTTCTGAACGACACCGCCGAGGGCAAAGATGCCGGACTGGATGAACGGCCAGACGATGAACATGACCGCACCGGTCGTAATGCCGAACGCCATGGCGGCGATGGGCACAAAGCGGGTGCCGGCGAAGAAGGACAGCGCGTTCGGCAGAGCCAGTTTATAGAACCGGTTCGTGAGTGCCGCGCCGAACAGACCGGCGACGATACCACCGAAGACACCCATCTGCATGGTCGGGATGCCCAGCATGGTGGTATAAGCACCATCCTTGACGTGGTCAGCTACCTGTAGTGCTCCGTCGACCTCGACAAGATCTCCGGTGATCTGCGCGAGGACACTGATGGTCGTCAGCATGATCAGGTAGAAGATGCCCGAAGACAGGACCGCGACAGCTTTTTCTTTCTTGGCCATGCCCATGCCGACGGCGAGGGCAAAGATGAATGCCAGGTTTCCGAATACAACGTTACCGGCACCGGCAAACATTTCCATCAGACCATACAGGAACGAACCCGGGTGGAGTGCACCCTCCAGCCCGTACGCGGCGATGGTCGTGGGGTTAGTAAAGGAACTGCCGATACCCAGCAAAATACCGGCGAACGGTAAGATGGCGATGGGCAGGAACAGGGACTTACCGATCTGCTGCGCGTACGCAAATGCTCGGGAGCCTCTGCTGTTCGGATTCTTTTCCTTTTTCTTCTTCTCTTTTTTGACTTTAGTCGTCTCTTTGATGGCGGCTTCAGCCATAGGTCAAAACACCTCCTGTTGTAATTGTAGCTTGGCGATTTACGTTGGACAGTTTTAATTGTGCTGTCCAGGCTTACAACCTCATTCTAGCGGATTGACAATGGAAAAACAATCTTGACATTCGATTTTTTTACCAATTTATGGGTTTAATTAATTTACGAAACTATTTTATAACAGGCCTGACGTTCTGAACTCGCTTGACTATGGCAAAAATGTAAAGCGAGCTTGACATCATGGCTCGCTTATGCTATAACGAAGGTGTAAAGGACGCTTTACATCGAATGCGCGCATAAAACCACAGCGAAAGGCAAGGTGATGAGTTGAAAAACCGCATAGAAGAGATCCGCTCGGAGCATGGCATCCGGCAGGAGGACTTTGCGAAGGCGATGGGTGTATCGCGACAGACCATCAGCTCCCTCGAGAACGGCCGGTACAACCCCTCCATCCTGCTGGCCCACAAAATAGCCAAATACTTCGACATGACCATTGAAGAGGTTTTTCTCTTTGAGGAGGAATAAACATGTATTACAACAATAAAAAACTGGCGCTCAGCATTTTCTGGGTCGTCCTCGGCCTGACCCTGTTCATCCTGTCGGTGGCCGAAGTCCTCGACGACTCCGTCTACGCCGGCATGGGTGCGGCTCTGGCCGTCGTCGGCGCCCTGCAGATCTGGCGCAACCTCAAATACCGCAGAGACCCGGAGTACCGGGAAAAGATCGACATCGAAGTGGGCGATGAACGCTACAAGTCCATCCGCATGCAGTCCTGGGCATGGACCGGCTACCTCTTCATCCTGGTGGCAGCCGTCGCCAGCGTCGTCGCGTACTTCATGGGACAGGTCGTCGTGCAGCAGACGCTGTGCTACTCCATCTGCTTCATGCTCGTTGCGTATTGGATCGCGAACGTTATCCTGAACAAGCGGATGTGATATAATGGGGGCGACATCAATAAAGGAGGTCCCCCTATGAAAAACCGATTCCTTACCCTGATCACTCCCGTCATATTACTGATCGGTGCCATCGTGTTCATCGGGCTCGGTATCCTCAACCTGCAACAGGTGAAGAAGTTCCCGGAAGTCCAGGCGACTGTCACGAAAGTCGAGCAGGAACTCGACACCGCCGGAGACTCGAGCGACGTCAACGAGACGGTCTGGGTCCACTACACCGTGGACGAGCGGGACTACGACGAAGTCCTCCAGTTCCACGAAGTCGACAAGCTCAAAGTGGGGGACACCATCACGGTCCGCTACAACCCCGAAAAACCGAACTACGTGACCGCGGGCAAGACCTCAACGGCCATCATCTACATCGGCCTCGGCGCGCTCTTCGGCATCGGCGGCCTTGGTATGCTGGTACGCATCGCCAAAAACCGCTGAAATACCAGAAACTGCCAAACGAAAAAGACCTCAGCCCTTCCGCTGAGGTCTTTTGTACGGTAACATCCGCGTTCCAGCAGAGCTGTCCGCGTACTTACGCCCTCTGCTGCACTCCGGGCGTGGGTGCCACAGTGCTTCAGTGCTGTCAAGGGCGCTCCCGAGCGCCACATCCCGTGTGGCAAAGCCCCATGACAGCCCCTCCGCCCTGCGGCACAGGGCAGACAACAGGCCAAAGGGGCACTGCGGCCCTTCGGCCTGCCAGGAGAATTCTCGAGTTGAAGTTGTGGGATGGCGAAGTGTGGGCCATGGGGAGACAGGAACTACACACGTTGGCAGCAGGCATGGCTTATGTAGTTGTTTTATGGGCATTGTTTGATAGAGAAACTACATAATTACAATCAGCTTTATTGGAGTGTAGTTTTTCAAGCTTGTCCGAAGGAAGAAAAACTACATAAACGCCTCTGGGGAACTGCAATGCGTTGTTTTTGGACGCTCCATTATCTTCCAAAAACAACGTTATCGAATAGGAATTATCGATAATGTAGTTTTCGATGACGATTTGAGTACCGAAAAACTACAGAAACAAGCGCTGAAAGACCCTTCTGTAGTTTTATAGTTCAGGTGGCATTGCCGCAAGCCGGGAGAAAAGTTCAGCCCTGCTGTTGCGGCCAGAAAGGAAAAGTGCTGATAACCATGCCGTAAAAGCATGTGCCGCACAGCAGGGCGTCGAACGGTGTGCGCGTGCGCACGAACACATCGAGAATATCAGGTTGTCGAATTTGGAAATACTATTTCTTTACTGCTTGACAAGAGTGGAGAAAAGGGTTAAACAGAGAATAGAGTTCTAGCTTTATAAAAAGGGAGAAGATTATGGTTTCGTTTGAAAGTGATTATATTGCAGGGGCCCACCCTGAGGTGCTGAAGGCGCTCATAGACACGAACCTCGAGCAGCTGCCCGGGTACGGGACAGACCAGTACTGTGAGAGCGCGAAGGAAAAGATCCGTGCGGCATGTGAGTGCCCGGATGCAGACGTCGAGTTTCTGGTCGGCGGCACACAGACGAACGCCGTCGTCATCTCGACGCTGCTGAAGGACTACGAAGGCGTCATCGCCGCAGATACAGGACATGTCAGTACCCACGAAGCCGGTGCCATCGAGCACTCCGGTCACAAGGTGCTGGCGCTGCCGCACGTCAACGGCAAGCTGGAAGCGCAGACTGTCAAAGAATGGGTCGAACGCTTCTATGCGGACGGCAACCATGAGCACATGGTGTTCCCGGGAATGGTGTACATCTCCTACCCGACGGAGTACGGCACGCTGTACAGCAAGGCGGAGCTCGAAGAACTGAGTGCCGTCTGCCACCGGTACGACATGCAACTCTACCTGGACGGCGCCCGTCTGGCATACGGCCTCGCGAGCAAACAGACCGACGTGACGCTCCCGGACATCGCAAAACTGTGTGACGTCTTCTACATCGGCGGTACCAAGTGCGGCGCCCTCTGCGGGGAAGCGGTCGTCTTCACAAAGAACAACAAGCCACAGCACTTCGTGCCGCTCATCAAGCAGCGAGGTGCGCTTCTCGCGAAGGGCAGACTCCTCGGCGTCCAGTTCGACGCACTCTTTACGGATGACCTGTACTTCCGCATCGGAGAGTACGCCATCGAGAAGGCGGAAGAACTGAAAGCCATCTTCGAGAAACACCGCATCGAGATCTACCTGCCGTCTCCCACGAACCAGCAGTTCATCATCCTGTCGAATGAACGGGCAGAGAAACTGCAGGACACAGTGTCCGTTAGTTTCTGGGAGGAGCTCAACGAGACTCACACCATTTTCCGCCTGGCCACCAGCTGGTCCACGACCGAAGAGGACCTGAAAGCCCTTGATGACGCGTTTTCCACGCTTTGAATCCAATAACAAACAAGACCCCGACAACATTCGTGTCGGGGTTCTTTTTATGATATAAGCAATTACAGGTGTGTCTTGTTCCTGCAGGTCCTATTCGATCCACTCCATCGGTTGCAGACGGAAGTCCACATCGCGGTACATGGTGCAGAACTTGCAACTGTTGTGCGTGCACCCCTTCTTCCGATCCTTATCTGTTTGCATTATAACATAGGCGATATACTTGCTTAAATCCACTGACAGAAGTATAATGCGTTGGAACTCCAAGATCATTACCGAAAGGAATCTTATATAGAATGAATTATTATCAGGAAAAGTTGACGAAATTCCTTAAGGAGTCTTCGAAGAAGGCAGTCGAGGCGGTCCAGAACTTCGACGCGGACCAGTTCGTGCAGGACGCGGACCAGTTCCTCGACGGCGTCGTCATGAAGACCGGGAAGCTCGCGGACAAGGCGAAAGACCTGACTGCAGAAGACGTCATGAACGCCGGTAAGACCGCCGTCGAAAAAGTGAAGAACTTCGACCCGAAGGACTTCAACCTCGACGTCCCTGCCACCATCCCGAAGGTCCTCGCCGTCCAGAGCAACGTTATCGACCGTGACGAGTTCCTCGAGGAATCCATCGGAGACTACATCTCTGAGGACATGGCGCGCATCGCCATCGAAGAGAACACGAAGGCAGCCGGCATCCGCCGCAAACTCGTGGACACCATCGCGGGCCAAGTCATCAGCTCGGAAGTCAACAAGGCGTCCGGCGTCTCCGTGGCGGCAGGCTCCACCTGGGCAACGCTCCCCGCGGACGTAGTCCAGTACTTCGGCTTCGTCCTGCGCATCGTCCAGAAGCTCGCGTACCTCTATGGTTGGAAAGCCTTCGACCTCACCATCGAGGACGGCAAGCTCGTCAGTGAAGAGTCCGCGAACGAACTCACCCGGCTCATCGGCATCATGTTCGACGCGAAAGAAGAAGACAAGGACATCGGCGCCAAAATGGGCAAGCTCACCCTCGCCAAAGGCGTCGTGGCTCCGGTCCCGGTCCTCGGAGGCGTCCTCTCCGGCGGCCTGACCTATGCCACCCTTCGTCCCTACGCGGAGCGCCTGAAAGACCGGCTCTCCGAACAGTTCGAACCCGGCACCGCCATGACCACGACGGAAGAATAAACGACTACTCCCCGACCCTGGTGGCCGGGGATCTTCTTGTGCTATCTGTAACATGTACACTAGTACAACTATTACAAAACTGTAATCACTGTAACAAGCGTTGTAATTGCATTTACATAAGCGCGGACCTATAATGAAGGCGAACCAGGAGGTGCAATACTATGACTAACATGAAAAAACGGTTTATCAGCATTTTACTCATGGCAGTCCTTGCTCTGACCCTCGGTCTCGCGGGCTGCAAAACAGAAACGAAAGTAAACATCGACACGAGCGCGGTCGACAAAGCCATCTCGGCATACCTCGTCAATGAGATCGGCAAAGATTACGACAAGGCAGATGTCTGCATCCCGGTCCTCCACAATGTCTCCACCAACATCATCAACGATGACGCCACCGTCTATGGTGACTACTGGGTCGAGAACTACGACATCAAGGGCGACACCCTCGAGTTTGTCTCCGGCGGCAACTACCCCGGCGTCTTCAAACTGAAAGTCAATGAGAACGGCGACTACGTCGTCACCGACTTCCAGTCTCCGGAAGATGGCGAAGGCTATGCAGACAGCGCCAAGAAGCTCTTCGGCAAGTACTATGAAGACTTCGCAGCCTACAGTGCAGATGACAAGGCGAAGAAGGAAGTTCGCACCAAGGCCATCGCCGAGTACGTCAAGGCAAACGGCCTCAAGGTCACCCAGTACCACGACTACGGCTGGGACCCGGTCGCACTGCCCACCAAGTAAACACACATAATTAACAAAAGTTAAAAACGCACAGTAAAATACCAAAAAAAGACCCTGGCCATTTCGGTCAGGGTCTTATCATTCAGCAGGGAAAGGATCAGTCACCGTTCAGGCGGTGGCCCATCTCGTCATACTTGAAGAAGCCTTCGCCGGCGTTGACGCCGGTCTTGCCTGCGTTCTTGTAGCCCTCGAGGAGCTTCGCGATGGCTTTGAAGTCATAGCCCGCGATGAACTTCGGAACATGGACATACTTCTTGACGATGTTGTAACCGGTGTCGAGACCGACAACGTCGTAGATCTCACAGGGGCCGTAGGGAGCGCCGGTGGCGGTTCTCCAGGTGCGGTCGACGTCTTCCGGAGTGGCATAGCCGTGGGCGATGAGTTCCATGGAGCCGGACAGCAGCGGGATGAGCAGGGTGTTCAGGATGTAACCGGCTTTTTCCTTCTTGATCATGCTCGGGACCATGTTGATCTCTTTGGAGAAACGGGCGGCAGCCTGGAAGGCCTCGTCGCCGGTGTCAGCGGTACGCATGACTTCGGTAATGTTCTGCTTCCAGATGTTGTTGGCAAAGTGAAGTGCCAGGTAGTTCTTCTTGTTCGGGACATACTTGGTGAACTTGGACGGCAGCAGGGAAGAAGAGTTGGTGACCAGAAGCTGATCTTTCTTCAGGACCTTAGCGACAGCCTGGAAGACCCCGATCTTCTCCTTCTCGATCTCCGCGGTGGCTTCGATGATGATGTCCGCGTCTTTGACGGCTTCCGCCATGTCGGTCGTCAGAGTGATGTGGTTCTTCGCGTCCTGCGCTCTCTTGACACAGTCAGCGTAATCGAAGGTGTCGTAGCTGTCAGCGAGACCGCCGCAGAAGTCGGCCTGAGCCTTCGTTTTGTTCATCTGCTCGAGGGCCTTCTCGTAAACGCCGTAGAGACGATCGAGTTTCGGCTGGGTGCGGGTCTTGGAGTCCTCGCTGCGAAGCCAGATAGCGACTTCTTTACCGCAGTAGGCGGACTGCATGGCGATCTGCGTACCCAGGACGCCACCACCAAGGATGGCAACTTTCTTGAATTCCATAAATATTGCTCCCTTCTACTTGATAGAAAATTTGGACGGAATTTGTCCTAACGACTTATCGTTTTAACAAATTTGTCACAATCTGTCCATAAAGGAAGCCCTGACATAACAAGTGGTCCGAACAAATTATTGTACTTGTACAAATTACTCGGAAAATTATCAGATTTTTTGTATAAATTGTTTACATCGATATTATACAGATGTATAATTTGTGTAGCATATACATTTGTTATAAGTTTTTCTGTTTTATTTTCTTAAAGATTGAGGTAACTACCATGAAAAAGAAACTGCTTACTGTGCTGGTCGCACTGGCAGTCCTTCTGGCGTTGGCCGTCCCCAACGTCTTAGCTGTTCCCTATAAGGACCCCGGCGTCTCGATCAGCGAATCGATCGACATCCAGTTCCCCTGGGATGCAGAAACACTCGTCAAAGGCGACTCCAACACGTATGACCTGAACCTGGCCGTCGGCGCCGGCGCACTGTGCGCTGCTGTCGAGTCCGGCACCGCTGTCGCAGAGGATGCCCTCGGTGACCTCAGCCTTCCCGGGACCGTTGCCCATTACGGCTACGGCGCGAACACGTCCAGCGTCGCTCATACGATCGCCCTGCAACCCATCTCTGTGGACGGAAACGACTATAACCTGATCACGGTCGTCGGACGTGGTTCCATGTCCCTGACCGACATCATGACCGACATCACTCCGGGCGCATTCTCCCAGAACGCTGACGTGGTCCTGACGAACCTCAAAGGCTTCCTCGCCGACAACGGTCTTGCACTGAATGACCCGGCGAACCGCTACTTCGTGACCGGGCACAGCCTCGGCGGTGCCGTTGCCAACATCGTTGCCCACCGTCTGGCAACCGAGAACAGTGTCCTCCGGACCGCGATCTACGGCTACACCTACGCATCGCCCTGGACCGCAAACAAGACGGATTCTGATGCCGGTGTGGACAAGAACATCTTCAACCTGGTCGGCGGCAGCACGGTCTTCAGCCAGGCGTTCGACAACTTCTGCTGGGGCTCGGATGAGACCTGGAGCAATGTATCTGATAGCGCATCCAGTCTCCTGACAGAATGGATGAGTAAGCGTCGTTACGGTACCGACAAAGTGTTCGATAATCAGGACAACGCCTTCAAGGTTGCATACGAAGCCCTGACCGGCATTGCCTACGATGCCAATGGCACGCTTGCCAAGCACCTGGTCACGACCTACCTCGCCTACATCCTGGCGGACCAGACCCTGGCCGTTTCCGTCGAGGACGGCATCCGCACGGTAGCCATCAACGGTGGCGCCCTGCCGACCGAGCCCGTCACTGAGCCGACCGAGCCCGTAACCGAGCCGACCGAGCCTGTCACTGAGCCGACCGAGCCCGTGACCGAACCGACCGAGCCAGTCACCGAGCCGACCGAGCCCGTGACAGAGCCGACGCAGCCCGGGACCGAGCCGACAAAACCTTCGGGCGGGGCTTCCGGCGG
>R21__coassemble_2581_pt1 | contig 10133 bp, 9 predicted proteins | sample R21__metabat2_low_PE_053 | metagenome-assembled genome bin R21 | reverse complement strand
CGCCGGGGCCCTAGACGCGGATCTCGCCGACTTCGTTCGGTTTCATCTCGTTGCCGTCCGCGTCGCAGATCTTTGCTTCCCAGCCATAGCCGGGGATACCGATGGCGCCGACGTGGTCGATGTTCTCGACACCGAGGTGGATACAGCCGGGGCCGATGGACTCGGACAGGCCGTAGTTCGTGTCATACTGATGGTTCGGGAACCGCTTCATCCAGCGTTCGATGAGGCTGTGCGGGACCGGCTGCGCGCCGATGTGCATGAGTCTCCACTGGTCGAGGACGTGGTCCGAAAGGTCGATGTCGCCGCGGTCGATGGCGTCGAGGATGTCCTGTGCCCAGGGCACCAGGAGCCAGACGATGGTGCAGCGCTCGGAAGAGACGGCGCGGAGGATCCACTCGGGGCGGATGCCCTTCAGAAGGACCGCTTTGCCGCCGACGACCAGAGAGCCGAACCAGTGCATCTTCGCGCCGGTGTGGTACAGGGGCGGGATGCAGAGGAAGACGTCGTCGTGGGTCTGACCGTGGTGGTTCTGTTCGCAGAGGGCTGCGTGTTCGAGGCTTCGGTGGGCATGCAGGATAGCCTTCGGGAAGCCGGTCGTGCCCGAAGAGTAGTAGATCGCCGCGTTGTCATCGAGGGTGATCTCGACGTTCGGCTTTTCTTTCGAGCAGTATTTGATGAGCTCTTCGGCGCTGTCCGCGAAACTTGGGCAGTCTTCGCCGACATAGAACAGATGCTCTACATCCGGTATGTCATCGACGATCTCCTCGACACGGCCGATGAACTCCGGTCCGAAGACCAGCATGGAGCAGTCCGCCTTCTCGAGGCAGTACTTGATCTCGCTCGCGTCATAACGGTAGTTGAGCGGCACCGCGACGGCACCGGTCTTGAGGATACCGAAATACATGGGCAACCACTCGATGGAGTTCATGAGAAGGATGGCCACCTTCTGCCCTTTCCGGATGCCCCGGGTGAAGAGGAGGTTCGCGAACATGTTGGCACGCTCGTCGAACGTCTTCCAGGTCATCTCCCGGCGGAACTCCTTGCCCGGCACAGGCTGGACGAGGGAGTAGTCCTTCCAGGTGATGCGGCTCTTCTCGTCGAACTTCGGCGAGATCTCCACGAGGGCGACTTCGTCCGGATACAGCTTCGCGTTCTGTTCCAGATACTCAAAAATCAGCAAATGCTTCACCTTATTTCTGAAGTGTTTTGGCGATGTACGTCTCGCTATAGTTAACAGGTATTATACACGCTTTTACGGTTTAAAGCAATAGAGACCGGCAGAGCCGGTCTCATATTTTTTGCTGAACACATCAGTCGAAGAAACGACGTTTCTTCTTTTTGCCCGATGCCTTGTAATTGCTGGCACCGGTGCCGTCGTTGACGGGCTTGTCGATGTACTCCTTGTCGAACTCTTCGAGCAGTTCTTTCTGATGGTCGGTGACCTTCTTCGGGACGTCGACGATGACCGTCACGTACTGGTCGCCCTTGCCGGCGGCGTGGGTCGGGTCGATGCCGCGGCCTCTCAGACGGAACTTCGTTCCGGGCTGGGTGCCGGCGGGCATGTTGTACTTGACCTTGCCGTCAAGGGTGGGCACGTAGATCTCGGAACCGAGAACGGCCTGGGAGTAGGTGACGACGACGTCGCAGAAGACGTCATAGCCCTCTCTCGTGAAGACCTCGTGGGGTTCGATGACACATTCCACATAGAGGTCGCCCTGGGGGCCGCCGTTCGGGCCGAAGTTGCCCTGTCCGCGGACCGCGAACGCCTGGTGGTTGTCGATGCCGGCGGGGACGTCGACGTCGATCTCCACGGTGCGGCGGATCATGCCGAGACCGTTACAGCGGTCGCAGGGGTCCTTGATGGTCTTGCCCCGGCCGTGACAGGTGGGACATTCCGCGGTGGACTGGAACATACCAAAGGCGGTGCGCTGGGTCTGGGTGACCTGGCCGGTGCCGTGGCACTGGGAACAGGTCTCCGGCTGACCGGTCTTGCAGCCGCTGCCGTGGCAGACGTCACAGACCTCGATGCGGGGCGTCCGCACCTTCTTGTGACAACCCTTGGCTGCTTCCACAAAGGTGATGTTCATGCGGGCATTGATGTCAGACCCTCTGCGAGGCGCATTGGGGTCTGCGCGGCGACCGCCGCCGAAGCCACCGCCGCCGAAGCCGCCACCGAAAATGCTGGAGAAGATGTCTCCGATGTCGCCGAAGTCTCCACCGTCGAAACCGAAGCCGCCGGGGCCGCCTGCCCCGCCGCCGTAGCTCGGGTCCACTCCGGCAAAGCCGAAGCGGTCATACCGGGCCTTCTTCTGGTCGTCGGACAGCACTTCGTAAGCCTCGTTCACTTCCTTGAAGTGGACTTCGGCTTCCTTGTCGTCCGGGTTCAGGTCCGGGTGGTACTTTTTGGCCAGTTTCCGGTAGGCTTTTTTGATCTCATCGGCGCTGGCGCTTTTGTCGACACCCAGCACTTCATAATAATCTCTTTTGTCTGCCAAAATAAGCCCTCATTTCGTGAAGGGTCGCCGTGCCCCGAGGGAGCACAGCGGACCCGTTGCTGTTTAAAGTTGTGAATGGATTATATTAGTCGACGTCAGTGAAGTCAACATCGGCTGCATCGCCGCCGGGCTGCTGACCGCCGAAGCCTGCGCCGCCGCCGAAACCGGCTGCCGCGTTCGGGTCAAAGCCTGCCGCGGAGGGGTCGCCCTGCGGAGCGTTGGCCTGGTACAGCTTTGCGGAAACTTCATAGAACTTGGACTGAAGTGCTTCCTGCTTGTTCTTGATGAGGTTGGTGTCGGTGCCCTTCAGCGCCTCTTTCAGCTCATCGATGGCGCTCTGGAGAGCGTCCTTGTCAGCCTGTTCGAACTTGTCGCCCTCATCCTCGAGGATCCGCTCGGACTGGAAGACCATCTGGTCGGCGCCGTTGCGGAGGTCGACTTCTTCCTTGCGGGCCTTGTCTTCGGCTGCATACTGCTCGGCGTCACGGACTGCCTTGTCGATGTCCTCTTTGGACATGTTGGAGGAAGCGGTGATGGAGATGTGCTGCTCTTTGCCGGTGCCAAGGTCTTTCGCGGAGACGTTGACGATGCCGTTCGCGTCGATGTCGAAGGTGACTTCGATCTGCGGGGTACCGCGGCGTGCGGGAAGGATGCCGTCGAGGTGGAAGACACCGAGGGACTTGTTGTCTCTCGCGAACTCACGCTCGCCCTGAAGGACGTTGACTTCGACGGACGTCTGGTTGTCCGCAGCGGTGGAGAAGATCTGGCTCTTCTTGGTCGGGATGGTGGTGTTTCTCTCGATGATCTTGGTGCAGACACCGCCGAGGGTCTCGATACCAAGGCTCAGAGGAGTGACGTCGAGAAGCAGGAGGCCCTTGACGTCGCCGCCGAGAACACCGCCCTGAAGGGCTGCGCCCATGGCGACACATTCATCGGGGTTGATGCCTTTGAAGGGCTCTTTGCCGATGTACTTCTGGACCGCTTCCTGGACGGCCGGGATACGGGAAGAACCACCGACCATGAGGACCTTGTCGATCTCGGAAGTCTTGAGACCGGAGTCTGCGAGGACCTGACGGACCGGGCCCATCGTCGCTTCGACGAGGTCGGCAGTCAGTTCGTTGAACTTCGCTCTGGAAAGAGAGGTCTCAAGGTGTTTCGGGCCCGTTGCATCTGCGGTGATGAACGGAAGGGAGATGGTGGAATTGGTGACACCGGAAAGTTCGATCTTCGCCTTTTCCGCAGCTTCTTTCAGACGCTGCATCGCCATCTTGTCGGAACGAAGGTCGATGCCTTCGGATTTCTTGAACTCGTCCGCGAGCCAGTCGATGATGCGCTGGTCGAAGTCGTCGCCGCCGAGACGGTTGTTACCGGCCGTGGCAAGGACTTCCTGGACGCCGTCGCCCATCTCGATGAGGGAGACGTCGAAGGTACCGCCGCCAAGGTCGTAGACCATGATCTTCTGGTCCGTTTCCTTGTCGATGCCGTATGCGAGAGCGGCAGCGGTCGGCTCGTTGATGATACGTTTGACCTCGAGGCCGGCGATCTTACCGGCATCCTTGGTCGCCTGACGCTGAGCGTCGGTGAAGTATGCGGGAACGGTGATGACCGCTTCGGTGACTTTATCGCCGAGGTAAGCCTCTGCGTCGGTCTTCAGCTTCTGCAGGATCATCGCGGAGATCTCCTGAGGAGTGAACTTCTTGTCGTCGATGGTGACTTTGTAGTCAGAACCCATCTGTCTCTTGATGGACGCGACCGTTCTGTCGGGGTTGGTGATGGCCTGACGCTTGGCGACCTGGCCGACCATTCTCTCGCCGTCTTTGCCGAATGCAACAACGGACGGGGTGGTGCGGGCGCCTTCCGCGTTCGCGATGACGACGGGCTCGCCGCCTTCGATGACTGCTACACAAGAGTTGGTAGTACCTAAGTCAATACCTACGATTTTTGCCATAATGAATTCCTCCGTCTTTTCAATAAAGACTGTTTATTGAAAGTGTATTTTTAACAAATTTATTTGGAATCGGGCGATGTGCCCGTGGTTCCCTAGTTCGCGACGACGACCATGGCGTGCCGGAGCACTTTGTCGCCGAGTTTGTAGCCCTTCTGGAAGACCTGTGCGAGGACGTTCTCGCCCTGTTCGGGGTCTTCGATGTGGCTGACCGCATTGTGGATGTTCGGGTCGAAGGGTTCGCCGGCTTCGCCGTACGCCTCGACACCCGCTTTCTCGAAGACGGCCAGGACCTGGTCTCTGGTCATTTCGATGCCCTTGCGGAAATCTTCGGGCGATGCATCTTCGTTCTCGAACGCCCGGTCGAAATTGTCGAGGACCGGGAGCAGGCTCGTGAAGGTGTCTGCTTTCGCGTCGGTGTAGATGCCGTCCTTTTCTCTGGCAGAACGCTTGCGGAAGTTGTCGTACTCGGCCATCAGGCGCAGGTAGCGGTTCTGTTCTTCCTCCAGTGCCTTCTGCAGGTTGGCGAGGTCATCGGAAGTTTCTTCGGTCGTCTCTTCCGCAGCCTCTTCGGCCGCTTCGGTTTCGACGGTCTCCTCTTCCAGGACCTCTTCCTGTTCGAGCTCCTCGTCAAGAGGTTTCTTCGTCTGTTTGCTCATGGGTGGGTGTATCCTCCTCGTAAACTTCCGACAGGACCTTACTGATGATGTCTGTCAGATATTGGATGCGCGGGATGAGTTTCGAATAATTCATCCGGGTGGGGCCGATGATGCCGATGGCACCGGTGGCTCCGTCTCCGATCTTGTATCGGGAGATGATGGTGGTCGAGTTCGAGAGTTCCGAGAACCGGTTTTCCGATCCGATGCGGACCTCGATGCCCGGGCCGGACGCCTCGCCGGACGAGACCAGCATGTTCAGCGGCTCTTCATCGCCGAGGAACTTCAGGAGGGAGGGCAGGTTGTCACTGTACTCCTTGTACCCGAGCAGGTTGGACTTGCCTTCCAGCCGGATGTCTGCCTGAGAGGCCATTTCGGCGAGGTCGGAGACCGTGGCCAGCAGCGAGCTCATGGAGAGCGCCTTCGCGCCGAGGGACGCTGCGAGGGTCTGGATCTTGACCGTGTTGATGTCGCTGAGCGGGGTGCCCCGGAACTGTTCTTCCACCAGCTGGTCGAAGGTCTGTTTGATGTCCGGCGTCAGCGTGACATCCATGCGGCAGGGTTTGCTCTTCAGGATGCCGGTGGAGGTCAGAAGGACCACCATGGCGACTTTCGGACTGACCGGGACCATTTCGATGTTTTTGATGTACGCATGCTCATCGGACGGGGTCGTGGAGAGGGCTGCGAAGTTCGTGAAGTTCACGAGCGCCTCGCCGGCCTTCGTCAGAAGAGCTTCCGGGTCTCCGGAGCGTTCATCGACTCCGGCTTCGATGCGCCGGCGGTCGGTCTCCCCCAGTTCCTCCACCTTCATAAGGTTATCGACATAATACCGATAACCGCTCTGGGTCGGGATGCGGCCCGCGGAGGTGTGGGGCTGGTAGATGAGTCCCTGCGCAGTGAGGGCCGCCATATCGTTTCGAATGGTGGCGGAGGAGACATTGATGTCGAGCTTCGACAACAGTGCTTTGGAACCGACCGGCTCGCCGGTCTCGATGTACTGTTCGACAATGGCTGCTAAGATCTGCTGTCTTCGCGTCGGAAGCATCCGTTCTCACCCTTTCTGCGTTAGCACTCGGTTTAGCACTCAAAACTTCGGAGTGCTAATTTCAGTAATAAGATACACCTCGCTTATACAAAAGTCAACACCTTTTCGGCAACTTTTTTCACTTTCCGCAGGAGAGTGCTAATTTCGCCTTCTTTTTGGCGTAACTACGTTGGTTTTCCTTAAAATTACTTCAAACGCACCGGGGCTTTCAGTCGAGGTTTTCCCAGAAATCCCGCACCACACGGCGCCAGGGTTTGGCAGGTCCGCGCCGCCTGGCACTCGGTTTAGCACTCTCCTCTTTTTCTGCTTCTGTTTCTGTGGCGATGTGTGCTCTTCGCTCATAGATCGCCGACACCAGAGTCTCGTAATCCTCCATCGAAAGGGACAGGTCCCGGGCCATCGGCGTCGGCAGCACGAGCAGCACCGGCGCGCCCGTTTCGGGGCGCAGCCAGGTCCACTCCGGGCGCAGGACCAGTTCGGAAGAAGGGATCATATAGTCACGAAGCGAATTTTGTATAGTTTTAATTTCTGTAAAGAACTTGTTTTTAGTAAATATTTTTACTACACTTTGTTCTTCCGACAAAAGCGGGACCAGTCCCGCCACCGGCAGGAGCAGACAGTCGCTCTCCTCCGTCGTCTCTCTTCCGAGCAGGAGCACCCCCTCCGGTGTGTTCTGCCGGAGGACCTCCAGCGTGAATTCGTCGACCGGTTCGCCCGGCAGCAGTTCATACCGGATGAGGCCGGCCCCTTTCCCATAGTCCTGAAACATCGTTTCCACCTCCGTTCCACAGGGTAGCAGACGGAGGGCCGAAAATCGAGAAAGATAACAACTTTTCGACGAACGGTAGTTATTAACTCCCGAACGGTCGTTATGGTGACGGAAAAACGGGACTTAGTTGCCTCCTCCCCGACACCCGATGTACGATGGCTCTATCCGAAACGGATCTTATCGAAAACTCATAGCAACAGCAAAAGAACCAGGAGGCAACGTTATGACGATTTTTATTTTAAGTAGTGAACCAAAGACCGTCCGGTTCCTGACCGGAGCCATGCGGACTTACGGCGAACAGAAGTATGTCGACGTCGAGACCAAAGTGTTCCGCCGGATGCGGGACTACCTGCTCGAGTTCGAGAAACCGGACCTCATCTTCATCGACGACAACTTTGAGATGAAACCCTCGGTGGAGAACGCCAGGGTCGTCCGCACCAAGGACGGCAAGGCAGGCATCGTGCTGCTGTCCACGAACCCGGAACGGGTCTTCGAGGCATTCTCGGTCCGGACCCACCGGTTCCTGACGAAGCCGGTCACTCAGGCGGACATCTTCGACGCGCTGGACTCCCACCGAAAGGCGGTCTTTTCCGACCGGGTCGTCATCGTGAAAGTGGAGGACGCCTTCCGGGTGTTCTCGTCGGAAGACATCTACGCGGTCATCGCCGATGTCAGCCACACCAAGATCATGACCAAGGACGAAATGGTGGAGACCCTCACGAAATTCAGCCGGATCGAGAACCAGCTTCCGGAGGAATACTTCTACAAATGCCACCGCTCCTATGTGGTCAACATGAAACACATCGCGAAATTCACTGCGGAGCAGCTCGAGATGATGAACCACGCCATCATCCCGATCAGCCGCCGCAAACGCCTCGACTTCCACGTGCGGTACGCGGAATTCGTGAAAGGTCATACGTTTCGCGAGTAGATCGCCACAGCTGCGCTGCCCGAACCTTTTGTCCTGTCCGGACCCTGGGCCACAGCATCTTAACTAATTGAATGACGGATAGAGCCATTCCTCCGTTTGACAGTCCTCCGCCCTTGCCTGTATACTTTTAGAGGAAAAGAAATGAAGAAAGGACTGACGCCTCATGGCTTCACCCAAGACCCAGCAGCCCGGCTCCGCCTCCATGGTCCGGAAACTGACCACCACCGCGGTCATGGCTGCCATCGCCACCATCCTCATGTACATCGAGTTCCCCATCCCCATCATGCCCGGGTTCATCAAACTCGACTTCTCGGAACTCCCTGCCCTGCTGACGTCGTTCGCGCTGGGCCCCTGGTACGGTGCGCTGGTCTGCCTTCTCAAGAACCTCATCCACCTGCCGGTCACGTCTTCGTCCGGTGTCGGTGAGCTGGCCAACTTCCTCATCGGTGTCTGCTTCGTCATCCCCACCGGCTACATCTACAAGTTCCACAAGACCCGCAAGGGCGCGCTCGTTGGCTCTCTCGTCGGCGCGGTCATCATGGCGGCCATCAGCTTCCCCATCAACTACTTCATCGTCTACCCGTTCTACACGAACTTCATGCCGATAGAAGCCATCGTGGGAGCCTACCAGGCCATCCTGCCCTCCATCAAGGGCCTCGGCGATGCACTGCTCATCTTCAACGTGCCCTTCACCTTCGTGAAAGGCATGATCGACGTGGTCATCACCTTCCTCGTCTACAAGCGTCTGTCCCCCATCATCAAGGGTACGAACTCCACGAAACAGACGCCTGACGTCTGACCGTTTTTCAGGGTTGACAAAGCCCGGCCCGGCCAGTACAATAAGTGCAAATCTAATAATTACTTATCCAGAGTGACGTAAGGGAACAGGCCCATCGACGTCCGGCAACCTGCCGCAAGGTAAGGTGCCAATTCCTGCGGTGTGAACCGAAAGATAAGACGATATTCGCCCTTCGGTTTTGCCGGAGGGCGTTTTTTGGGCGATGTACCTCTTGTTGCTCTCATACAACAGAAAGGAGCCCAGTATGCATCATCTTTTTACTTCTGAATCTGTCACGAAGGGCCATCCCGACAAAATCTGCGACCAGATCTCCGATGCCGTCCTCGACGCCATCATGGCGCAGGACCCGCAGGGTCGTGTCGCCTGTGAGACCACCGTCACCACCGGGCAGGTCATGATCATGGGCGAGATCTCCACGAGCTGCTATGTGGACATCCCGAAGATCGCCCGCGAGACCATCAACGAGATCGGCTACAACAATGCCGTCTACGGCTTCGACGGCAACAGCTGTGCCGTCCTCACCTGCATCGACGAACAGAGCCCCGACATCGCCCTCGGTGTCGACCACTCCCAGGAAAACAAGGCGAGTGACGTCGACCCCTACGACCTGAACGGCGCCGGCGACCAGGGCATGATGTTCGGCTATGCCACGAAGGAGACCCCGGAGCTCATGCCCCTCGCCATCTCCCTTGCCCATAAACTGGCCCTGCGCCTGACAGAAGTCCGCGAGGACGGCACTCTGCCCTACCTTCGCCCGGACGGCAAGAGCCAGGTCACGGTCGAATATGACGAAAACGACAAACCGGTCCGCATCGAGGCCGTCGTCGTCTCTTCCCAGCACTCCGCGGACGTCGAGCTCGAGCAGATCCGCGCCGACGTCATCGAACACGTCATCAAGCCGGTCCTCCCGGCCGAGTTCCTCGACGAGAACACCAAGATCTACGTCAACCCCACCGGACGGTTCGTCATCGGCGGCCCCGTCGGCGACTCCGGTCTCACCGGTCGGAAGATCATCGTCGACACCTACGGCGGTGCCTGCGGCCACGGCGGCGGTGCCTTCTCGGGCAAGGACCCGACCAAGGTCGACCGCAGTGCCTCCTACGCTGCCCGCTGGGTCGCGAAGAACATCGTCGCGGCCGGCCTCGCCGACAAGTGTGAAGTCGAGTTGGCCTATGCCATCGGCGTCGCCCGTCCGCTGTCCGTCTTCATCGACACCTTCGGCACCGAGACCGTCCCGCTCGAGAAGATCAACGCCGCGGTGGACCAGGTCTTTGACCTGCGTCCCTCCGCCATCATCGACGCCCTCGACCTGCGCCGTCCCATCTACAAACAGGTCGCCGCCTACGGCCACATGGGCCGCGAGGACCTCGGCGTCCCGTGGGAAGCCACGGACCGCGTCGACGCCCTGAAGGACGCTGTCGCCGCACTGTGAACAATCCAAAGGGGCCGTGTCACTAAGATAAAAGTGGCACGGTCCTTTTTCATCGGTAACA
>R21__coassemble_2451_pt1 | contig 10629 bp, 7 predicted proteins | sample R21__metabat2_low_PE_053 | metagenome-assembled genome bin R21 | reverse complement strand
ATATATAAATGAGATAAAACGTTTTTCCGAAATCTCCAGGCATCATATTTCGGGTATCATCACCACCAATTATGATTCATTTTTGGAAGATCATTGTGATGGATATAAAACCTATGTTGGACAGAATGAACTAATATTCTCTGCAATCCAAGGTATTGCAGAAATCTATAAGATACATGGTTCTATAGAAAACCCCGAAACCATTGTGATCAATGAAGAGGATTATGATGAATTTCAGAATAAAGCAGCTTATTTAACATCGAAGCTTTTAACCATCTTTATGGAGTATCCTATTGTCTTTCTTGGATATTCTATAAGTGATGCAAATATTCTTAGAATCCTTCATGAAATCGTCAATTGCCTAACACCAAGTCAATTAGAACACTTGCAGAAAAGATTCATTTTTGTTGAATATGATTCCGAATCCAAAACCGCAATCATTGAGCCCTTGACTATCATGGTTGATGACAAGCCTTTGCATTTAACTAAAATTTGCCTTTCTGATTTCATGGAGCTTTATGATGCAATGCAGACTGTTCGTACTAAATTACCAGTAAAAATCTTGCGTCGTTTCAAAGATGAGCTTTACAGCTATGTCATTACCAGCAATCCTACTTCCACCTTGAGAGTGGCTGAAATAACAGATAGACGTGTGGATGACGAAGAACTTGTATTGGCTATTGGAAAAGCCTCTGAACTTGGCGTAAAAGGATTAAGCGGACTGACACTAAACGATTGGTATAGAAACGTTCTTTTAGATGACATCAATTATTCAGCAGACGACTTACTCACCTATGCTTTTCCAGCGCTTTCCAAAAGTAATTCTGGCCGCCTTCCCATGCATAAATACCTTTCTGAAGCTACTAAAGATTTTCCCGAAGGTAGAGGAAAAGCATTAGATTTCGATGATATCATATCTAACACAATCAAAGCGAATCGTAAAGCCATTGCATCTTATGACAATTTTTCCGATTTATGGGAAAAGGAAAACGAAAATATAGATAAAGCTTTCCGTCTTTTGGCCTATTTTCCTGATGAGCAAATTCCGCTTGTTGATTTGGTAAAAATTCTTTTAGAATTATTTGAAAATGACGCCAATTATTTAGACCATATAACAAACTCTTCTACGAGAAGTAATCTTAGAACACTGATACTGATCTACGATTATTTAAAATGGGGCAAATAAAAAGAACCCCTATCGAAGCATTTGCTATGCAAACACCTCTATAGCAGGCCCCTTTTGGGTGCGCACACCAGATAAACTCAGCACATGCTATGCACACACCAAGTAATCTAGCACACGACTACTATCTCTAGCAACTTCATTATACACTATTTTAATGGAAACTCAAACATTTTCGAAGAACCTTCTGCTTAACGCGGAAGGTTCTTCTGATTAATAATTAATTTATGCTTCTATCTGTTCGGGTTCTTCCGCAGGAATGGCGTCTTTCTTGCCCTTCTTCCCTTCATGGAAGCTGGCGTAAAAGAGGACTCCGCCGATGAGGAAGAACAGGGTCAGGGCACCGACACCCCAGTTGGAGTGCCCGGTGGCGTCTGCAACGAAACCGACGACGGCGGTGCCGAGGAAGGACGCGCCTTTGCCGATGATGTCATAGAGTCCGAAGTACTCGCCGGTCTTTTCGGCCGGGATGATCTTCGTGAAGTAGGAGCGGCTCATCGCCTGGATACCACCCTGGAACATGCCGACGGCGACCGCGAGGATCCAGAACTCGGCGAGCTTGTCCAGCTGGATGCCGTAGAGGCAGATGAAGAAGTAAGCGACGATGCAGACGAGGATGATGTTCCGCGCCTCATGGGTGCGGCTCAGACGGCCGATGATGATGGCGGACGGGAACGCCACGAGCTGCGTGACGAGCAGAGCTGCGAGAAGTCCGACCGTATCGAGGCCCAGGCTGGTGCCGTAGGCCGTTGCCATGTCGATGATGGTGTAAACACCGTCAATGTAGAAGAAGAACGCCAGAAGGAACAGGCCGACTTTCCGGTCGGTGGCAGCGTCCTTGATGGACTTGCCCAGTTCCTGAAACGCGTTTTTCTGTTTGGCTTCCTCTTCGGAGATGTAGTGGGTCTGCTTGTAAACCTTGATGAGCGGCAGGGACACGAAGAACCACCAGAGGCCGGTCAGGGCAAAGCCGATGGCCATGGCGTACTGCTCCGGCAGCGCCCAGATGCCCTGGTTGGACAGGACATACAGTGCGAGACACACGATGAACGGGATGACCGAGCCGATGTAACCCCAGGCATACCCCTGGCTGGAGATGTCGTCGATGCGGTCTTCGGTCGTGATGTCGTTGAGCATGGAGTCATAGATGACAAGGCTCAGGTTGAAGGCCACACGGGCAATGACGAACACGACCAGGAAGATGAGCCACTGGAGCGCTAGCCCCAGGAAGAGCGAAGCGATAGAGCCCACTGCGACCGTGATGAGGAACAGTCTCTTCTTCATGCCCTTGCGGTCCGAGAACGCACCATAGACGGGGCCGGCGATGGCCGAGATAATGGTGGCCACGGACTGGGTGTAACCCCAGTAGGCAAGGTATTTGTCGGAGGGCAGACCGGCGTGGCCGGCTACCATGTTGAAGAAGATCGGGATGAGGGTGGTCGCGAGCAGCACGAAGGCGGAGTTCGCGACGTCATAGAGGATCCACTTCTTTTCGGTGGACGTGAGCTTGTTCTTGTTGTCTTTGCTCATGGGCTCTCTCTCCTGTTCATGAAAGTGGGAGGACACGGAGTGTGTCCTCCCCTGTTGATTTAACTATAACACAAAAGTGCTTTGGGTTTCATTAGTTTTTAGCCCTTGTACTCACCATCGAAGTTCCAGTTGAAGCGGTCGTCCCACTCGAGTTTGCCGGTGAGGCGGTCCAGGAGCGTGGTAATGAACTCAACGCCTTCGTCGACGGTGTCGTTCAGGATGCGGTTCAGGACTTCGTTGGTCTCGAAGCAGCGCGGGTCCGGCTCTTCCGCCATGAAGAGGTCCTGGTACTTTTGGAAGCCGACCTTCTCCGTGATGGCCACGAACGCTTTGCGCGGGTAGCGGGTCGGAAGTGTAAAGAAGGACAGGATGAGTTTTTGCATTCTGAGTGTGCCGTACATGTCCATGGTGGACGCGCCCGGGAAGAACTGCTTGATGTTCTCCGCCATTTCGAGAGTCGGATGGACGTGGTCCGTGACCTTATGGGTGAGCGGGTCGTACCCGTCCATACACAGGAGCATGCGGTCGAATTCAGCCTCTATTGTGAAGTGGCTGGCCACTCCCCTGTTGACCATTTCATTGACGTACTTATGACCGGTGCGGTCTAACGCATAGTGCAGGATGAAACCGAACATGAAGGCGAGTTTCTTCTCACAGGTCTTGCTGGTCCAGCGACCGAACTCGTCGTTCCCGTAATGGCCTTCCAAAAGGCTCTGCGGGTGCATTCCCTTGCGGAAGTTCTTATGGAGGACCGTGACCATGTTTTGGAGCTGAGTGTCCTGTGGCGCCTCTGAGAGCGCTTTTTCGGTGTGTGGCGCTTCCCCACTCTCCATTTCGGCAAGGATCTGGCTGCCGACCATACTGAAATATTCTTTGCCGGTCATCTGGTGCAGTTCATTGCCCAGTTTCGGCAGAGCGGGTTTGGTCAGGAGGTAGAAACTCAGGTCCGGACCGTGCAGGGCCGGGTAAAAGTACTCGGGGTACTCGTAGGCGAAGTACTGGTACTTTTCGGGGAGTTTCTCGACGACCTTCTGGCCGAACTTGTAGTGTGCGTAAGAAGTTGGCATATGGTTACCTTTCTAGCATTGACATGCGTTTCGGACTTGGAGTGTCCGAACAACTCCTATTCACCTGTATTATAGCAGTTTTATACAAAAAGAAAAGCGCCGGAACGCTTTTCCGACGCTTACAGTATTTAAAGTTTGTTGCTGCCCTTTCCAGCAGAAAGCGCAAAGCGCCTTTCTGCTGTTGTTAACCACATAGCACCTAGCAAAGCAGTGTCAAGGCCTGCAACGCAGCCGCCTGCGGCGGTACAAGGGGCAAAGCCCCGCTGTAGCCTTTACACGGCTGAGTCATGGTGCTACAGGGCGGGTGGGCAAGCACTGACCCACAGGCAAGTAGAAATGCCGGGGCGCACAAACCGCCATAGTTATTTTATAAGAAAGATTTTAAAAGTACATCATCGTTGAGAACTGTTTCGACAATGTCACTCAACACTCTGGTGTAGCCTTTACCAAGTGACTTTGCCTTGCGAAGCGCCTGTGGATGCAGGCGAAGCGTGACCGGTTCTCTTCTTCTTTCCTCCTGTCGTCTCTCTATTGCAAGGCGAAACTGAGCAAGTTGTTCCTCTGTAAGTTGCGGGCAGTCTACATCATATGTAACAGGTTTATCTTTCAATGCTTCCAGTTCAGCACGGACTTCTTCCGGCATGACATCATTAGAACTCAAAGTTGACTTTACGGTCATAGTACGTCTCCTTTCTGCATAGTTCTTTTCACTTTCATTTTACCTGATTAGTTGTAAATTGCAATCTAATTTAGCATCTATTTTGTATTCTTTTTTGAATTCAAAAATAGTGGGGTTTGCCATGTGGCATCCCCCACTAAAAGGTTTGCTTAAAGCTTAGAAGCGAAGTTCGTCAGGTCGATGCGGCCCCAGCCGGCGTACTTGTCTTTGCCTTTGGCTTCGATGTCGACGGAGTTGGCTTTGAGGACGTTGTAGATCTGCTTCTGGTTGTAGTTCGGATGCACCGTCTTGATGAGGGCACAGGCGGCCGTCACGTGCGGCGTGGCCATGGAGGTGCCGGTCATGATCGCCATGCAGGGGATGCCGAGGTCGGTGGCATAGCCCTTGACGGAAGTACCCGGTGCAACGAAGTCGACCTGCGGGCCGAAGTTCGAGTACTCCTTATCTACGCGGTTATTCTTGTTGATGGCACCGACGGTGATGACGTACTCGGAAGAACTCGGGTAGGACTTGTTGACGTTCGTGCCTTCATTACCGGCAGCAACGACGATGGTCGTGCCCTTATCCACCATGGACTTGAGCAGGAAGTCATAGGGCTTCAGTTCGAACTCGTCGAGGCCTGCAAGGCTCATGTTGATGATGTCCGCGCCCATGAGGTCCGCATACACAAGGCCGAGGAGGTTGTTGAAGATGGTGCCAAGACCAATCGCAGAGATGGTCTTGACGGGCATGACTTTGACGTTGCTCGGAGTGGCGTCCACAATGGTGGAGGCGCAGTGCGTTCCGTGGCCGTTGAAGTCGTGCGGGAACGGAGTGAACGCAATAAAGTCTGCCGGGTTGACGATGCGTCCGCTAAAGGCGGTCTCGATAAGCGAGATACCGGTGTCCAGGATGGCGACTTTCACTTCCGGCTTGTTCTTTCTCTTGTTGAGCTTCTGCTGGACCTTGTCCATGCCCATGTTCTGGATGCCCCAGGACAGGTAGCCGTTCGTGTCCTTCAGCTTCTTGATCTCTACGGCCTTCGGGAGCTGGACTTTGAAAACGGTGTCCAGGATGACGTTGGCAGAACCATAAGCCTGCTGGAGGGCTTTGTATGCCACTTTAGTGGCCTCTTCCGTGCCATACTGCAGGAAGTACCAGCCGTTGAAGTAGATGACGTCTACGGCAGCCTCGAGGAAGCCTCTGGCAAGAGTGGCGCCGGGATGGACCATGATGCGGCCGGTCTGGTACAGGTCGTTCAGGTCTACGTCTGCCCCGCCCTTTTCATCCGGAAGCAGGAAAGTCTTCGACTGTTCCAGCATCTTCTCGGCAGCTTTCAGGAAGGTCTCAGCGTTCTTTGCCAGGTACACTTTGGTGTCCTGTCCCCCGGCCATCTCTTTGAGCTGGGAGTTGACGGCGTCGACGGGGTTCTCGATGATGACGACATCGTCCCCGGTCTGGTCCGGAACGTCGATGGGTTTCGCCGCGAATGCGAGCGGGATGCAACTGACGATGAGCATAAGGCTCAACAGGATTGCTGTTAACTGTTTCGTGATTCTTTTGTTCATGTGTACTCTCCAATACTTGAAATAAAGGGGCGCCGGTATGGCGCCCCTTATTTTAACATATTAACGAATGTTCACTCAAGCCTTCTTGTCGACGTCTTCGTAGAAGAAGGCGGACATGTTCGTGCCGGCTTCCAGAGCGAGGATCATCTTCTCGTCCGGGTCTATGAAGTAATCATAGGTCCAGCGGGTGATGTAGGTCGCGTCGAAGAGCGAGACCTGTGCCGGAGCGTTCTCCATCTCATTGAGGAAAGTGGAGTCAAAGACATAGAGCTTGGACCACTCGGCTAAGGCACGAAGGTCGACTTCGTCTGCACGCTCGGTCATCTCGAAGTCACGGAAGACTTCGCCGTCGACGGCCGGGGCCGCCTCGTAGACTTTACCGCATTCCGGGCAGCGCCAGTAGAATACGTTGGGGTTGTCCCGGAGCGCCCAGCGTCTCCAGTTCGCGATGAAGTCGGTCAAAAGCAGGTCGGGCATCTGCTGGCAGGCCGCGAGGATCTCCTGTTCGTCGAAGATATACAGCGCGTTGCCCGTTTTGCTGTTGTCTAATACTTTGCCGCACTGGCAGTTGAATTCAGCCATTTCCGTTGTTCTCCCTTGGTTATTGTACTTTCTGGAAACCGCTCTTGCCAGCCATGTAGTTCGAGACAAAGCTCGAGGCGTCGGTGTAGCGGTCCATTTCTCCTTCGATGTATTCCGCGTTCAGCTGGTCGCCGTCCTTGAAGACGTTCTCCGCGTGCAGAACGAGCATACCCTTCTCTTCCTGTTCGGGGTCCTTGTTGGTGGCCTCGAGGAAGACGTACACCGTGTTCTTCTGGATGGCATGGATGTCCTGGTCCTCCGAAGTGACGCGGTAGTATGCGGAGTGGTACGTGTAGTTGTACTGAGACAGGTCCGAGTCGTCTTCGACGATGTTGTCCCAGATGAGGACGGTACCGTTCTTCTTGCCGGCCTTCTGGACCATGGCGTTGACCTGGTTCGAACTCATCTTGTTCGAGTAATTGTTGGTCTTGCCGGTCACAGCTTTGCCGGTGCCGCCGGAGCCTCCGTTGCTGCCGCCGTTGGAGCCACTGCCACGGGTGGTGCCGTTGATGACCACGTTGCCCTGGTCGTCGACCATGGTGCCGTCATCGACAGCGCTCGGAGCAACAGTCGTAAGGACGGTGGTGCTGGTGGTGGTCAGGGGACCGACCTCCGGGACCTTGCCCTGGTTCATGAGCAGGTAGTACGCGGCGAGCAGGACGGCCAGAATGGCGACGACACCGACCAGCGTGATGGCAACGATCTTGCCTCTGCCGGACGTGGGTTCGTCGGCGTCAAAGGGCGCCTTTTCCTTGTTCTTGCGCGCTTCTTCCTGCGTGTTTTTGAAGTTCGAGCGGTACTCTTCCGGTGCGTCGAAGAACTCGTCTTCGGCTTCCCGGCTGGCTTTCTCTCTGTAGTAGTCTCCGCGGGATGTGTTCTTTCTGGGCATAGCGGATTACCTCCAAAGTTTTGTTCTAAGTTATTGTAACGCGTTGGCGCTTATAGTCAAGTATGTGAGACACAATTGTGCGGGTGTCTCATTTTGGTCAGAGAAAACTCAGGACTGTACGACCTGTGCTTTCTGGGAAGCTTCCTGCTTCGTGGTCTGTTCTGCCTGAGTCACAGGCTCCGCTTTCTGTGTGGTCTGAGCCTGCTTCGTGGTCGTCTCGGCTTCCACAGGAGCTTTGTGTTCCTTGGCCTTGAGGCTCTTCAGGAACAGGGACAGGTGGTTGCCGACCCGGCCGTAGTTGTAGGCGGTCAGGTGCAGGTTGTCAACGGTGGCAGTCAAAACGTTGTCTGCGCCAAGGATGGACTCCGTTCCGGTGTACCAATAGACGTCGATGTCCGGGTCTTCCGCGTAAGCGTCGGCCACGGCTTTCATCGCCGCTTTATAATCGGCATAGGTAAGGCCGATGAGGTTCTTGCTGTCTCCCTGAGAGCCGTAGAAGATGTCGACGAGGACGACTTTCGTACGGGTCTTCCCAGCTGCCAGTCTCTTACGGCTGGCTTCCTTGTAGTAGCTCAGATGCTTGTTGAGAGCGCCGTAGAACTGCTTGACGTCGGTGGAGTCGATGTCTCCCAGCGGGACGCGGGTGGAGTAGTCGTTCGCGCCGCCTTCCAGGACCACGATGTCGAAGTCCGAAAGGTCCTTGACGTCCTTCCAGTCGTTCGTCTGGAACTTGGAGTGGGAGCCGTCTGCCAGCAGCATGGTCTGGTTGTGCAGGATGCTGTTGTTGATGACTCTCGGGTAGTCCGAGACCATGACCGCGCCGCCGACCGCGCAGTTGTATACATTCGCGCCGGTCTGCTGGGCCACACGGTTCGAGATGGTGTAGTCCATGGTGGAGGGACCGTACGGGGTGCCGATCATCAGGGAGTCGCCTTCGAAGAGGATCTTCTGCCCCTTCATCTGGGTCTGTCCGAGACGGAAGCCGGTGTCGTATTCGCTCTTGAGCGTGAGCGCCGGATAGCCCTTGTACGCCCGTTCACTGGTGACCGCCTGGACGGTAATGAATTCGGCACCGGACATTTTGAGAACACTCTCGGTCTGGTTGCCCTTGACCCATCCGGTCTTCGCGTCTGCTGCGGAACCCGCACCGCTCTGTTTCGCGTTCACGGTAGCGGCTTTGCGCAGGTTCACGGGTTTTCCGTTCTTGTCGTAGTTGCCGTAGTAGATGTCGTACTGGGTGGCGTACGGGACGGTCTTAAAGGTCACCTGATAGTTGAAGCTCCCCTCTTCCACCTTGACGATGCTCGGAGCGTAAAGCTGGTACGCGCCGCCGACATAGTTGTTCGCGGCATTCGCTTCCCGTTCCGGAGCGGAGGCGGTGACGATGCCGAACCGGTTCTTCTGGATGGCACGGACGTCATAAAGCCGTGTAGTCTGGCTCGGGTCCGCGTAGCTCCAGCCCAGTTCGTGTTTGAACTTCGTGGTCTTCGCGTCCACCGTTGCTATTTTGCTGTATTTCGCCGTGGGAGAGGTCTTCATGTAGATCTCATACCCGTCGACGGTCAGGTCGCCCTGGGGCTTCACAGCGGTCCAGGAAAGCTCCGCGCCGGTGCTCTGGTACGTGACGAAGGGCCGGACGACGGGCAGCTCTTTGTAGTCGATCTGCGACGTCTCCACGACCTTGCCGTTCTCCACGACATACATGACGCCTTCGAGCAGGAATGCGCCGTTGTAGTTGAAGTCCACCTTGCCGTTCACGATGTACCACGAACCAAACTCGTTGGACGCGACACCGTTGTAGTCGAAGTTGACTTTGCCGTTTTCGATGCGCCACCAGCCGTACTCGTTCTGGGCAACGCCGGTATAGTTGAAGTCGACGGTACCGTTCTTGAAGTACCACCAGCCGTTTTCATTCTGCGCGACACCGGAGTATGTGGTGACGGCTCTGCCGTCCTTCACTCTCCACCAGCCGTAACGGGTCTGGATGGTGCCCTGTTTCGCGCCGCTGTAGCTGGTCAGGACCTTGCCGTCATCGAGGCACCAGTACGCCGTTTTGCCTTTCGGTTTCGCGATCTGCTCGCCGCGCTCACTGGAGTAGATGGTCGAGCCGTTCTTCTGGGACACGATGTAGTCCAGTTCCAGGAAGCCATCATACTTGAAGTTGACCTTGCCGCCGGTGACGAGCCAGTAGCCATAGTCGTTGTAGTAGACGCCGTGGGCTTTGAAGTTGACTTTGCCGTTCTCGATGCGCCACCAGCCCATGCTGTTCGGGACGACGCCGGTGTAGGTCATCGCTTTGGTGTTGGTGCCCTTCTCGAAGGCGTACCACTGGTGGTCTTCCGCCTGACGGACTTCGAGGTCCGAGACCTTGTACCCGCCGTTCGGTTCCGCATCAACGGCATAAAGCCCCAGACCGACGATGCCCACGAGAAGCAGGACCGTCAGGACCAGAGCCGATAATGCGCTGTGTTTGTTCAGTTTTGCCAGGTGCTTGTTCATGTCCACCCTCGCAAAGTAATGTTTATTCCGTGACTTTTCCCTGTTCCACCGTGTAAGACATGGAGTTCACAGAGAACTCACCGCTGTAGCTGAAGTCGACCTTGCCGTCCTTCACGTACCAGTTGCCCAGTTCGTTGCCGGCGATGCCGTTGTAGTAGGTGTCCACTTCCCCGTCTCTTACGAACCACCAGTCCGTACCGTCGGTGCAGACGCCGGTGTAGTTCTCCGCTTTGAGGTTGTTGACATAAGCGACGGTCTTGTCGCCTTCTTTGCGAAGCTCTACATCGCCAAACTTGTAGGCGGGTTCGATGTTCGCGTACTTGTCCGAGCCCTCGGCGTTGTACGGAAGGTCACTCTTGTCGAACTCAGCTGTAGTGGTCGTGTTGGAGAGCACGTCCGGAATGACCTTCTCGGTGGCATCCGGATGCTGGTTGACATAGATGACCGCGATGACCATGGCAATGGCCAGCGCGTAAATGAGTGCGGTGATGACTTTCCCCTTGGTCGAAAGAGGTCTCTTTACTGCCATACTTACAATTCCTTTCAAAGGGCTTTCGCCCAGATTGTTTCACGCCAATTTGAAACTATTATAATTATATTTAAAAGAAATTGCAATTATAGAGTGTTTTTGACGGCTCAGCTACCAGCATATG
>R21__coassemble_2334_pt1 | contig 10992 bp, 10 predicted proteins | sample R21__metabat2_low_PE_053 | metagenome-assembled genome bin R21 | reverse complement strand
CGCTGTCAAGGGCGCCCCCGAGCGCCACGTCCGCGTGGCAAAGCCCTATGACAGCCCCTCCGCCCTGCGGCATGGGGCAAACAACAGGCCAAAGGGGCACTGCGGCCCTTCGGCCTGCCAGGAGAATTGTTCAGCTGGGGCGAGGAGGCGCCGCAGGTTCTGGACCAAGGGGCGTAGGCCCCGACTCCATGAACCTCCGACGAAGCTCCAGCGTCGAAAGACCGCCTGTTGTGAGGAAAAAGAGAGATGCAGGCGGTCTTTTGGAGACAGTGAAAGAGGGCATTTCTCGAAAAAGACCGCCTGACATGGCGAAAAAAGAGGATGCAGGCGGTCTTTTGGAGTCAGTGAAAGAGAGCATTTCTCGAAAAAGACCGCCTGACATGGCAAAAAAGGAGGGTACAGGCGGTCTTTTGGAAACAGTGAAAGAGAACATTTCTCGAAAAAAACCGCCTGTCGCAGCGAAAAGAGGAAGTACCGGCGGTCTTTTGGCGTTCGTCGACATATTTCAGGTTGTCAGTGGGAGGCGAGTTCGGCTTCCCTCTTACTGGCTGCCATGAGGAGGAGGCAGGTCTTGAGGTCTTTGATGGTGTCGGCGGAGTCCTGCTCGGCGACCATGGAGGTGTGCTCGACCTTGAAGGTGACGTAGGGTTTGGCGCCGCCCGAGACCATGAGCCGGCCGCGGAACTCCTGCGAGGCGCGGGCGACGGCTTTCATGTCGATGTCGTCCCACCAGAGGAGCAGGGCGTCGCCCCGCTGGGTGATCTCGTAGATGCCGAGGAGCGCTGCCGTGTTGCGGAGCAGGGCCACTTCGATGAGGCCTTCGACGGCGGTCGGCGGGTCTCCGAAGCGGTCGATGAGTTCATCCGTAACGTCCATCGCGTCCTCGCTCGTGCGGATGTCGGCGATGCGCCGGTACATGGCAAGACGGTGCGGGATGCTCTGGATGTAGTCTTCAGGAATGTGCGCGTCGACCTGGATGTCGACGAGGCATTCGCGCTTCGGCGTGTAGGCAGCCTTCGCGGAGGGGACACCGGTCGAAGTGCCGGTGCCGTCGGTCAGCAGTCCGGAGCTTCCGTCTGCAGAGCCGTCCGCGCCGTTCAGCGCTTTCTGCTCTTCGATGGCCTCCGCGAGGATCTTCAGGTACATGTCGTAGCCGACGGCTTCCATGTGGCCGTGCTGCTGTGCGCCCAGGATGGAGCCGGCGCCGCGGAGTTCGAGGTCGCGCATGGCGATCTTGAAGCCGGAGCCGAACTCGGTGTACTCGCGGATGGCCGAGAGGCGCCGCTGCGCGATGTCCGTCAGTTCCTTGCCGCCGTAGAACGTGAAGTAGGCGGAGGCGCGGCGGGAGGAGCGGCCGATGCGGCCACGGATCTGGTGCAGCTGCGAGAGGCCGAAGCGGTCGGCGTTCTCGATGATCAGCGTGTTGACGTTCGGGATGTCGACGCCCGTCTCGATGATCGTCGTGCAGACGAGGATGTCGATCTCGCCCTCCATGAGGTCCCGCCAGACCGCGGACAGCTGCTCCTCGGTCATCTTGCCGTGGGCGATGCCGATCCGCGCCTCGGGCACGAGTTCGTGCACCTTCGCGGCGCAGTGCGTGATGCCCTCGACATTGTTGTACAGGTAGTAGACCTGGCCGCCCCGGCGCAGCTCCTTCTCGATGGCCTGGGCGATGATGCCCGGGTCGTACTCGAGCACGAACGTCTGGACCGGGTGGCGATCCATAGGTGCTTCTTCGATGATCGACATGTCGCGGATGCCGCTCATCGCCATATTCAAAGTCCGCGGGATGGGCGTCGCCGACAGGGTCAGGACGTCCACGTTCGGGAACTTCTGTTTAAGTTTTTCTTTCTGTGCGACGCCGAACCGCTGTTCCTCGTCGATGATGAGGAGGCCGAGGTCCCGGAACTCCACGTCTTTCGAGATGAGCCGGTGCGTGCCGACGAGCACGTCGATGTTGCCCCGGCGGACCCGGTCGAGGATCTTCTTCTGCTGGGTAGGCGTGCGGAAGCGGGAGAGCATCTCGACTTCCACCGGGAAGCCCTCGAACCGCTGCATGATGGTGTTGTAGTGCTGGAACGCGAGGATGGTCGTCGGCACCAGGATGGCGCACTGTTTCCCGTCCGCGATGCACTTGAAGGCGGCGCGCAGCGCGACTTCGGTTTTGCCGAAGCCTACATCGCCACAGAGAAGGCGGTCCATGGGGTAGGCCCGCTCCATGTCCGATTTGATCTCGTGGATGCAGCGGAGCTGGTCGTCGGTCTCATCGTACTCGAAGCGGCGCTCGAAGTCCGACTGCATGTCGATGTCCGGCGAGAACGCGTAGCCCGGAGACTTGAGCCGGGTGGCGTACAGCTCCGTGAGCTCCTTCGCCATGTCCTTGACGGCCGCCCGGACCTTGCTGCGGGACTTCTCCCATTCCTTGGAGCCGAGGCGATTCACCTTGACTCTGCTCGAGTCGTCCTTCGGGCCGATGTATTTGGAGACGAGGTCCAGCTGCGTGACGGGGACGTACAGGGCGTCGCCCTTGGCGTAGCGGATCTTCAGATAGTCTTTCGTGACTCCGGTGACGGTCATCTTCTCGATGCCCTCGAAGATGCCGATGCCGTGGAGGGAGTGGACGACGTAGTCGCCCTTGTGGAGTTCGTCGAGGCTGTGGAAGGCGTTCGCGGCGTTGCGGTTGCGGATCTGTCGCCGGCGGCTCGTCGCGGCCTTGTTGCCCTGGGAGATGATGAGGAACTTCGACTCCCGGAACAGGACACCGGCGCTGAAGTTGCCGGGCAGCACCGAGATGGCGCCCTTCGGGAACTCGTTCGGGATGACGGAGTAGTAGAACGCCTTGTAGCCGGCGTCTTCGAGGTCGTCCGCCAGCTGTTTCGCCGCTTTCCCGGTGCCCGCCGTGACGACGGTCGTGTACTCGCGAACGCCGCTCGGGAAGCAGTCCTGTTCGAGGGACGAGAACGTGCCGTTCCACTGGGGCGTCTGGCCGAGGGTCAGGCTGAAGAGTTCCTTCACCGGCAGGTCGAAACTGCCTCGCGCGAAGTTGTCCATGTAGATGAGGTCCGCGTGCTCGTAGTCCGAGACGAGGTCCTGGTACGAGACCATGAGGTCCCCGAGGGCCTTGACGTACTCGCCGGTCTCGAGGGCCGCTTTGAGGTCCTCCCGGTAGAGCTTCACGGCGCCGTTCACCCGCTCCTTGACCGTGCCGCTCTCCGCAGCGATGAGCAGGTCGCCCTCCTGCAGGAACCCGAGGGGCGTGCAGGCGTTCTCGTAGTAGAGGTTCACGTACTTGTCCGGGCACAGGTCCCGTCCCGACTGGATGGCGTCAGCGTCCTCCTGGAGTTTCGCCTTCGCCTGGTCCGCGTTCTTCGAACGCACCTTTTTGGCGATTTGCCGGATCTGTTCCGCAACGGCCACCGAAGAGTCCGCTTCCCCGTCCCCGGCGATGATCTCGGCGGACGGTGTCAGGAGCACCTCGTCCACGAGGTCCGTGCGGCGCTGGGATTCGACTTCGAACTCCGCGATGGTGTCGATGGTGTCGCCCCAGAGCTCCATGCGCAGGGGCAGCTCCCGCTCCGGCGGGAAGAAGTCGACGATGCCGCCGCGGACCGAGAACTGACCGTGGCCCTCGACCTCGTCCGCCCGCTTGTAGCCGGCGGCCACGAACTTGCGTTTGAGGTCATCGAGGGAGATGTCCTCCCCCACTTTGAGGTCGATCATGCGGGCCGCGAGGACCGTCGGCGGGACGGTCTTCTGGACGGCGGCCTCGGCGGAGACCAGCAGCACGTCGATGGTGCCGAGGACCCAGGCAGACAGAGCGCCCATGCGCTGCTGTTCGTACTCCCGGGAGCGGACCTGGTCCGTGAGGAACGTGAGGTCCTTCGCCGGGAACAACGCCGCTTTGGTGCCCATCGCCTCGAAGTCCTCCATCATGCGGGTGGCGGTGCCTTCGTCCGGGACCAGCACCATGGCGCGCCGACGTCCGCCGTCCTCGTTCAGGGACGAGAGCAGCGAGTGGAGCAGGAAGACCTTGTGCATCCCGGTCGTGCCGAGGACGCCAAAGGGGAACCGGCCCGCCCGGATGGTGGACAGGATCTCTTTGTAGGTCTCATGTTGTGCGATGGCGCTGGAAAAGCCGGACATAAGTCACCTCATGGAAATTGGAAGATAACAGGTAGTGCCCCCAACCCGGTTTCGGGTGGGGGTCTTGTATGCTCTGAACGGTTGCCCGTTCGTCTTAGTTGAGTGGTCAGTTGAAGAGGTTCATCGCCTCATTGACATCGCCCGCGATGATGAGTTCCGCCGCTTTCGCCGCGTTCTTCAGCGCTTTGTCGATGTCTTCCTGCTCGGACTTCGGGAACTTGCCGAGGACGTAGTCTGCAAGGTCCATGTCCGGGTGGGTCTTGCCGCCGATACCGAGGCGGACGCGCGGGAAGTCCTCCGTGCCCATGCACTGGATAATGGACTTGAGGCCGTTGTGGCCGCCCGCTCCGCCCTTGCGGCGGATGCGCATCTTGCCGGGTGCTAAGTTGATGTCGTCCGAGATGACGATGACGTTCCCGGTGGGGATCTTGTAGAAGGCGCGCGCTTCCTCGATGGCCTCACCACTGTTGTTCATGTACGTGGTGGGTTTCATGAGGAGGACCTTCTCGCCGTTCAGGACGCACTGTCCGGTGAGGGCATGGAACTTCATGCGGTCCACCGAGACGCCCTGCTGCCGCGCCAGTTCGTCCAGCGCGAGCCAGCCGATGTTGTGGCGGGTGTTCTCATATTTGGAGCCCGGGTTTCCGAGCCCCGCGATAATATACATGGGTCGGTTTCCTTTGAATCGTTCGAAAAAACTCATTTCACAGCCTCCGGGAAGTTCCGGGCCGCGATGTCGTTGAGGGCCTGCAGCTGTTCCCGGTCGTTCGCGCCGAGGACCACGTCTGCATTCTCCGTGACGAAGACGCCGGCGTTCTTCCCTTCCTGCTTCAGGATGTAGATGGTGTCGGTGAGGTAGTACTCCCCGGCCGCGTTATCGGTCGTCAGTTTACCGAGGGAGGCGATGAGGTCTTCTCTGCGGAACCAGTAGGCGCCGGAGTTGACGTTCTGGATGGCCTTCTCTTCCTCGGTGGCGTCCTTCTGCTCGACGATGCGTTCGAAACTGCCGTCGGCGCCCTGGACGATGCGTCCGTAGCCGAAGGGCTCGTCGAGGCGGGCCGAGATGACGGTGACGGCGTTACCGTTCGCTTCGTGGAGGGCAAGGCTCTCCGCGATGGTGGCGGCATCCATGAAGGGCGCGTCGCCGTTCAGGATGAGGACGTTCTCCGCGTCGGAGGCATTCAGGTAGTCGAGGGCCATCATGACGGCGTGGCCGGTGCCGAGGCGCTCTTTCTGCCAGCAGATGGCGGAACGCTTACCGCAGTGGTCGACGAGCTGTTCGCCGTAGGCGCCGACGACGAGGATGGTGTCTTTGACGCCGCTCGCGTCGACCGCGTCGAGGACCCAGTCGATCATCGGACGGTCGAGGACCTCCATCATGGGTTTCGGTTTATTGGCTTTCATGCGTTTTCCTTCGCCGGCGGCGAGGATGACGGCACAATTCTTAGACATGAGTTATTTCCTCCAGAGGGCGATGAGTACTTCCTGCGCGTTCTTCGCGGCTTTGGTGGCCGCTTCCGCTGCCTTCGTGGTGGCTTCCGCCATCTCCTGACCGTAGCCCCGCTGCATACCGATGCTGACGATGAGGTTCAGGAGCGTGTACAGGATAGCGGCGAACAAGACGGCCGCGATGACGCTGGTGCCGCCTCTGCGCTTGATGAAGAGCGCGCGTTCGTTATTGTCCTCGATGGTCTTGGCCTTCGTCAGGAGCTGTTCGCAGCGGCGCTTGTAGAGCGTGTTCGCGAACATGCCCATCAGGACGTGGACCGCCATGATGATGTAGTGGTTGATCTGCAGTGCGACCGGCGGCTCAGGCATCTTCTCCATGAGCGCTGCCATGGCCTCCTGCGCGGCTTCCTCGTCGGTGGCGTCGGTCAGGACGTACTGGCGGGCCAGGGTGGCGGCTTCACTGTAGTACTCGACGACGCTGTCAAGGGCGACGAGCGGCACGATGAACTGAAGGAGGACCAGGATGATGGCCACACCGTACATCCTGCGGTACGCGCTCCACAGGGTGGGGGCGATGAACGCCGCGAAGTTTCCGACGAAGTTCCGCTTCGTGCGGTCCATGACGAAGAACTTCGGGATGTACTTGTTCTTGTTCTTCTGGATGACGTCTCCGTACTCCCGGACCCGGAAGTCTCCGAGCATCTCCTCCGGCCCGATGACCCGCATGGTGGGTTTCATCTCGCCGTGGTCGCCGGTGGTATAGGAGGCGTAGTTGCCGTATTCGTTGTCGAAGGGCATGCCGTCGGGACGGGTGTCCCGGCCGCCGTTGCCGGAGCCGAAGGTGGCCGCTCTCTTGCGTTCCGCCTCTTCCTCTCTGGCCTTCTGTTCGGCTTCTTCCCGCTCCTTGCTGTAGGGGATCTGCCAGACGAAACCGGAGGCATGCTTGTTCTCATAAAGACAGTGGCCGTTCTGCTTCCAGCAGGCGCGGTGGGCAGGGGTGCCGCAGTCGGGGCAGACCACCACGTCGTCGTTCTCATTGAACGGCTTCAGGCAGTAGGGACACTGGACGAATTTCAGATCCATAGAAATTGTTCCTTTCTGTGGTAAATCGCCGACATTATACCGCAAACGAAAATTCTTTACAACATTTCAAAGGTCTTATATAATATCTAAAGTTTCTAAACGAAGACCAAATGTCAAAGGAAGGGTATTCCATGCTGCAATACGAAGAACTGCGCCTCGCCGTTCTCGAGAACGAGAAACCGCTGCAGGAGCTGAAGGAAGCTCTCGGCTACGACACCATGAAGGAAGAAGTGGCCAAACTCGAAGCGGAGGCTGCGAAGGACGGGTTCTGGGACGACGTCGAAAACTCCCAGAAAGTCCTGAAAGAGACGAGCCGGCTGAAGGCGAAAGTCGCGAAATACGATAAACTCGAGAGCCTCTATGAGGACACTCTCGTCATGATCGAACTGGCCGATGAGGAGGGCGATGAATCGCTCTACGACGAGTGCAAGGAAAGCGCGGACCAGGTCAAGACCGAACTCGAGTCCATGACCCTCTCCACCCTGCTCTCCGGCGAGTACGACGAGTCCAACGCGCTCCTCACGTTCCACGCGGGCGCCGGCGGCACCGAAGCTCAGGACTGGGCTTCCATGCTGTTCCGCATGTACAACCGCTGGGGCGAGCGCCACGGCTTCAAGGTCAAGACCCTCGACTACCTCGACGGCGACGAAGCGGGCCTCAAGTCCGCCACCATCCTCATCGAGGGCGAGAACGCCTACGGATACATGAAGAGTGAAGCGGGCGTCCATCGCCTCGTCCGTGTCTCCCCCTTCGACTCCCAGGGACGTCGTCACACGTCCTTCGCGTCCGTCGAAGTCATGCCCGAGATCGACGACAGCATCGAAGTCGACCTGCGGCCGGAAGACATCGAGATGGAAGTGTACCGCGCGTCCGGCGCCGGCGGCCAGAAGGTCAACAAGACCTCCTCTGCCGTCCGTCTCATCCACAAGCCCACGGGCATCGTGGTCAGCTGCCAGGTCGAGCGTTCCCAGCACCAGAACAGAGAAGTCTGTATGCGCATGCTGAAGTCGAAGCTCATCGAGATCAAAGAGCGTGAGCACCTCGACAAGATCGAAGACATCAAGGGCGACCAGCTCCAGATCGCCTGGGGTTCCCAGATCCGCTCCTACGTCTTCATGCCCTACACCCTCGCGAAGGACACCCGTACCGGCTACGAGATGGGCAACATCAACGCAGTCATGGACGGCGACATCGACGGCTTCATCAACGCTTACCTCAAGATGAAGAGCCTGGAGGCCATGGAGAAGGGCGAATGACCCTTATAGATTCTTATTGACATTTAAAATATCACTTGTTATAATGATTGCCCGCGTGAAGAGTTTTCACGCGGGCTTACTCATGTAAGTTTATCCTTGCTCCGGACGAAGCAAGATCCGGGGCCAAAAGTCCAAAAGGAGGTGCAACCGAATGGCCACTAAAAACTATGAAATCATGATGGTTTTCTCCGTCAAAGATGGTGAAGAGGCTGCAAAGGCTCTTCAGGAGAGATTCCAGGGTCTCATCGAGCAGAACGGCACATTAGGCGAAGTTGACGAATGGGGCAAGCGTGCTCTTGCTTACCCGATCAACGACGAGCCGGAAGGTTACTATGTCGTCGTCAAATACTCTGCCGAACCGACGTTCCCGATGGAACTTGAGCGTCGTCTCAAGATCACTGAAGGCGTACTGAGATTCCTCAACATCGCCGAGTAAGGAGGTCGAACCATGCTTAACTGTGCAGTCATCATGGGTCGCCTTACCGCAGACCCGGAACTTCGCACGACCGGCAACGGCATCAGCGTCACCAGCTTTTCCGTCGCTGTCGACCGCAATTACCAGAGACAGGGCCAGGAGAGACAGACGGACTTCATCAACGTCGTCGCCTGGAGACAGACCGCCGAATTCGTCAGCCGTTATTTCCGCAAAGGTCAGATGATCGCAGTCCAGGGTTCCATCCAGACCCGCAACTACGAAGACCGCAACGGCAACAAACGGACCGCTGTCGAGATCGTCGCGGACAATGTCAGCTTCTGTGGCTCCAAGGCTGAGACCGGTGCTTCCACCGCCCCCGCCGGCTACAATGTCGCTCCCCAGGCCGCTCCCGCAGCACCCGCTGCCCCGCAGGCCCAGTCCTTCTCCACCGCAAGTGCAGACGACTTCTCATCCGTCGAAATGGATGACGAACTCCCCTTCTAAGGAGAGCATCTTAACAAGGAGGTAATACCATCATGGCATACGATAGAAACCGCCGCCGTGGACGCCGCAAGGTTTGCGCGTTCTGCGTCGACAAAGTCGAAAAGATCGATTACAAGGACACCGCCCGTCTTCGGAAGTTCACTTCTGACCGTGCGAAGATCCTTCCCCGTCGTGTCACCGGTACCTGCGCTTACCATCAGCGTGAGCTCACCACCGCCATCAAACGCGCAAGACACGTCGCTCTTCTGCCCTACACCGAAGGCTAAGCTCTTCCGGGCAGCACAACGCAAAACAAAAGACCGAAGTCTCAAGACTTCGGTCTTTTTTATTATGGTTTTCGGGTTTTCCGGCAGGCCTTACGAATAGATGCTCGAGAAGGTCGAGGTGTCGATCTCGATGTACCCCAAATAATAAAAAAAAACCATGCCGAGGTGGTCGGCCATCTGTTTCATCTCGATGACGGTCTTGACGTCGACGGGCACGCCGTTCTCTTTGACACGTTCGACTGCCAGAGCCTCTTTCTCGCCGTGGGTGTAGATGCGCTCGGCGCCTTCCGCCTTCGGGGCGTCGCGCAGCTCCTGCAAGAAGGTGGAGAAGTGCTCTTTCAGAGCCTCCGGGTCGCCGAAGATGGCGGGGTCGAGGGCGATGAACCCGTGGCAGGTGCCGCCCTTGCCGTTCATGTGGGTGTGGTTCGAGGTGATGCCCATAGAGGCGATGGACGACAGCAGCTCGACGAGCATGCCATAGCCGTAGCCCTTGTGGGAACCGAGTTTCTCGGTACTGCCGCCGAGGGGCATGATGCCGCCGCCGGCTTTCGCGACGATGTTCTTCAGAACGTCTTCCGCGTCGGTGGAGGGGTTGCCATACTTGTTGAGGGCCCAGCCGTCCGGCAGTTCCTTCTCGGCCTTGCGGTACATCTCGAGTTTTCCTCTGGTGACGACCGTGGTGGAGGCATCGAAGAAGAAGGGATAGGGGTCCGCCGGAACCGCGACGGCCAGCGGGTTGCTGCCGAGCATGGCCTTCGACGCGAAGGTCGGGACCATGATGGCTTCGGAGTTCGTGGTGCTGAGGCCTACGAGACCTTCCTTGACGGCCATCAGAGCGTAATAGCCGGCGATGCCGTAATGGTTCGAGTTGCGGACCGAAACGATGCCGATGCCGCTCTTCTTTGCTTTCTCGATGGCGATCTCCATCGCCTTGTGGCCGATGAGCTGGCCCATGCCGTCGTGGCCTTCGATGACCGCCGAGATGGGGGTCTCGAACACGACTTCGGGTTTTGCCTCGAGTTTGATGAGTCCGCTCTTGAGACCGTTGTCGTAACGGGACAGACGCTGCATGCCGTGGGACTCGATGCCGTACATGTCAGCGGTCAGCAGGACATCGGTAATGATGGCTGCTTCATCTTTGGTGAACCCAAAATTCTGGAACGCGTCGCCAACGAATTTCTCCAGGACCGGGAGTTGGAAATACATGTGAGCCATAATGGCCTCCTTTCCTGTATCATGAATGATACCTTTATCTTCACCTATTCACCCCTATTATATAAAAGATAAGGAAAGGTATACAATCGGGAAACTGACCAAAAAAAAGCCCTGCCGTTTGGCAGGGCGTTGTCCGTATGATTGCTGTGTTTCAAATCAGGATGCCGTTACAGTGGTCGATCTCATGCTGGATGATCTGCGCGGTATAACCGTCGAAAGTCTTCGTGTGCGACTTCATCTGGCGGTCGTCAAAGCGGACGGTGATCTGCTGGTAGCGGGTCGTCTTCCGCTGTCCCGGGAGCGAGAGGCACCCCTCTTCGGTCTCGTAGGGACCGGACTTTTGAACGATGACCGGGTTCAGCATGACGCCGGGCAGGTTGCCGTCCACATACACGATGACGCAGACGTTCTCGCCGATCATGTTGGCAGCGAGGCCCACACAGCGTTCGCGATTCGCGATGAGCGTGTCGAGCAGATCCTGTGCCAGGTCGGCGTCCTTGAAGTCCGCCTTCCGTGACGGCTGCATCAGCCGGAACTGATCTCGTATGATGGTCCTCTGCATAGGTGCCTCCCCTTTCCAAAACTGCTCTCCAAAGTATACCACACCTCCCCAACAAACTGAAATCTATCGATGTGATCGACGCTGAGGCTTCGTCGGAGG
>R21__coassemble_2268_pt1 | contig 11292 bp, 9 predicted proteins | sample R21__metabat2_low_PE_053 | metagenome-assembled genome bin R21 | reverse complement strand
CTTCTTTTATCGATCATTTCATTTCCCTCCAGAGTACTTGTTGGGATAAATATTCACTTGAAATTTTACCATTATAACGCTCGGGGTGTCTAACTATAATATGACATATTGATAAAAAATAAAAAGTCGCTTATAATAAGGCGATTTCACGACCCGGAAAGGCGGTGACGACATGCAGGTCTATCTCCATTCGCTCGGCTGCAAAGTGAATAAGTACGACACCGAAGCGCTGGCGGAACGGTTCCGCCGGGCGGGGTTCACGCTGACCGAAAAGCCGGAAGGCGCGGACGTCTACGTCATCAACTCCTGCACGGTCACGGCGGTCGCCGACCAGAAGTCCCGCCAGGCCATCCGGAAATTCCGCCGCATGTCCCCCGACGCCTGCGTCGTCCTCAGCGGCTGCATGGTCCAGGCCTACCCCGACAAGGCGGCGTCCCTCGACGAGGCCGACATCGTCGCCGGCGTCCGGGACCAGGAGAAGATCATCGACTACGTGAACGGGTTCTTCGCCGAAAAGGCGGAGGAAAAGACGCACGAGAAAGTGCTCGATGTCCTCGCCCACGACCGGGACGAGACCTTCCAGAACGTCCCCATCGAGGAGTTCCTCGGACGGACCCGGGCGTTCATCAAGGTCCAGGACGGCTGCAACCGCCGCTGTTCCTACTGCATCATCCCCACCGCCCGCGGCAGGAGCCGTTCCCGCACCCTCGAGGACCTCGAGGCGGAACTGACCCAGATCAAAGCGGCCGGTTACCGGGAAGTCGTCCTCGTCGGCATCAACTTCTGCTGCTACGGACCGGACATCGGGAAACACTTCACCGACCCCATCGAACTCGCCTGCAACATGGGCTTCGACCGGGTCCGCATCGGCTCTCTGGAGTTCGACAACATCGGGCCGGAGGCCATCGAGAAGCTGGCGTCCTTCCCGAACTTCTGTCCCCAGTTCCACATCTCTCTCCAGAGCGGCTCCGACAACACGCTGCGGCGCATGTACCGCAACTACGACACGAAGGCTTACAAAGCCCTCTGTGACAAACTGCGGGAGACCTTCCCCGACGGCACCATCACGACCGACATCATGGTGGGCTTCCCCTTCGAGACCGAGGAGGACTTCGAGGACTCCATGGCCTTCGCGAAGGAGATCGGCTTCGAGAAGATCCACGTCTTCCCCTACTCGCCCCGCACCGGGACCCCCGCTGCCGAGATGCAGCCGCAGATCGCCAAAGCGGTCAAGAAAGAGCGCTGCCGCCGCATGATCGAAGTCGGCGATGCACTGCGCATGGAGTTTCTGGAACGGCAGGTCGGACGCGATGTACAGGTCCTTTGCGAGACCTTCGAAGACGGCTTCGTCACGGGCTACACCATGAACTACACGCCCGTCCGCTTCCCCTCCGACCGGAACCGCCACAACGAGCTGGTCACCGTCCGCATCACGGGGGCAGAAAAAGAGCAGGATGCCTGTGTCGGCACCCTGCTGTCAGAGTAAAAGATTATAACATGACGATCTCGTCGGAGTACTCGGTCCCGCACGGAAGGATCCGGGGCGTCGCGAGGTTATAGAGATTCGTCGCCCGGCATTCCAGTTCAAAGGTGTGCCGGGCTTTTTCATCGAGTCCGGCAATGGCGGCGGGCTTCGTGACGATCGGCAGTGTGGCCGTCTCCTTCGCCGCTTTCAGGATCTCGAGGCCCCGGTCGTTGAAACCGAGGACCCGCAGGTACGGGACCGTCTCCCGGTCCTCCGGCAGAATGCCGAGGTACAGGGCGGTCACGATGCGGCGGATGCGGGAATGGGTATACCGTTTCGTCTTGACGATATCGTAGAGCTCCTCGAGCGAGGTCGCGCTCTGGATGGCGTTGTAGATGCGGTTCTCGAGGCCTTCCGAGACGTCCGGCGCCTTGGCGATCTCCTCCGGCGTCAGCATCCGGAGACGGGACAGGATGGCCCGCTCGCTCTCCTCGACTTTGACCGGCGCACGGCCGACGCCGACCATGCGTTTGAACTCGACCTGTGTCGTCTCCGGCATGAAGTCGAAGGCCCGTTCATCGCCCCGCTCCAGAAGGATGCGCAGCATGGACGCGCTCGCGAACTCGTCGGTGGCCGTGAGGCCGTCGTGGCCGGTGCCGACCCGTTTCATGGGCTCGACCGCCATGGGGTCTCCCAGCTGTTCCAGCGCCTTCAGGTACTCGACGGCAAGGATGTTGTTGGGGCCTTCGAGCACGTCGGCCGTCTCGTCGCCGTAGACGGTGCGGACCGCGTAGGCCCGGGCCGTCGGATAGCTGACGCCGCCGGAGAGTTCCGTTTTGATGAGTTCATCGACCTTCGGGTCGGTGACCGCCTTCGCGGCCGCTTTCAGCAGCGCGAGGTCTTCGCATTCGGCGCCGAAACTCTGCTGGTCGACACACCCGAGGCGGTAGTGGACCTTCACGCCTCCCCTTGCAAACACTTCCGCCGTCGCGACGGCGATGGGGACCGGCAGCTCCACGACGAGGTCTACCCCGCCCCTGATGGCGGCCGCCGCTCTGGCCCGTTTATCCATGATGGCAACACTGCCCCTTTGAACGAAATTGCCGCTCATCGCCGCTACGACATGGGTGGCTCCGTTCTCCCGGCAGCGGTCGACCAGCGCCTTGTGACCGTTGTGGAAGGGGTTATATTCTGCTACGATGCCTGTGATTTTCATAAATTTGTGCCTCCTGTATGAGATTTCTCCCGGAAATCTCTCAAATCTATTGTAATCGACGTGGAAAATCTTGGCAATTTGTTTTATAATAGTGCCCGCAATTCTAAGCGTAATAAGAAATTTGGAAATGTTTTAAAGGAGAAACCCCATGAAGATCCTCGTCATCAACTCCGGCTCTTCGTCCCTGAAGTACCAGCTCATCGACATGTCGAACGAAGAAGTCGTTGCCAAAGGCCTTTGTGAGCGCATCGCCATCGACGGCCACATCAAAGCCGAGACCAACACCGGCGTCAAGGTCGACTTCAACATCGTCCTGCCGAACCATACCGCAGCCTTCAACGAGGTCAAGAAGATCCTCACCAGCGGCGACACCAAAGTCATCGACTCGCTGAACGAGATCTCCGCCATCGGCCACCGCATCGTCCAGGGCGGCATGTACTTCGCCGAGTCCCACCTCGTCACGAAAGACGTCGAGGACAAGATCGAAGAACTCATCGACCTCGCTCCCCTGCACAACGGCCCGAACCTCGACGGTATCCGTGCCGCGAAGAAGTCCTTCAGCCCGGACACGCCCCATGTCGTCGTCTTCGACAACGCGTTCCACACCACCATGCCGCCGAAGGCTTACATGTACGCCATCCCCTATCGTTACTATGAGGAGTTCGGCGTCCGTCGCTACGGCTTCCACGGCATCTCCCACAACTACGTTTCGAACCGTCTTCAGGAACTCCATCCGGAATACAAGAAGGTCATCATCTGCCACCTCGGCAACGGTTCTTCCATCACCGCCATCAAGGACGGCAAGGTCATCGACACCTCCATGGGCCTGACCCCGCTCGACGGTTTCATCATGGGTTCCCGCTGCGGCGCCATCGACCCGTCCGTCGTCACCTATCTTCAGGAGAAGGACGACCTGACCGCCAAGCAGACCACCAACATGATGAACAAGCAGGCTGGTTTCCTCGGTGTCTCCGGTGTCTCCTCCGACATGCGTGACGTCGAGATCGCCGCCGAGGAAGGCAACGAGCGCGCCCAGCTGGCCCTCGACATCTTCTACTATCAGGTCCCGAAACTCATCGCCTCCTACATCGTTGCCCTTCAGGGCCTCGACGCTCTGGTCTTCACCGCCGGCATCGGCGAGAACGGCTGCAACGTCCGTGAGGGCATCTGCCGCGAACTCGAGTTCATGGGCATCAAGATGGACTACGAGAAGAACGACGGCATTCGCGGCAAGGAAGTCCGCCTCGACGCCGAAGGCTCCAAGGCTGCCATCTTCATGATCCCCACCAACGAGGAACTCATGATCGCCCGCGAGACCAAGGCCATCATCGAAGCCGACTGAGTCTGCTGAGCAAAGACCCTTTCACACAACAGAAAAAGCCTCCCGATTTTTCGGGAGGCTTTCTTATTTTGGCGATTCACGGTCTGCCGGTTCAGCTCTGGGGCGAACCGCCGGCGGCGTTGTCGTCCTGCTTGTCGAACCCTTCGGTGCTCTCTTTCATGAAGAGGACCTTGATGGTCATGAAGATGAGCCGGATGTCCGTCCGCAGGCTGTAGTTCTCGATGTAGAAGAGGTCGAGTTTCAGCTTGTCGTAGGACGTCGTATTGTACTTGCCGTAGACCTGGGCATAGCCCGTGAGGCCGGCCTTGACCTTGAGACGGTAAGCGAACTCGGGGAATTCTTTCGTATATTTCTCGACGTGCTCCGTCCGTTCGGGACGGGGACCGACGATGGACATGTCGCCTTTCAGGATATTGAAGATCTGGGGCATCTCGTCGAAGCGGATGGCCCGGATGACCTTGCCGATCGGGGTGATCCGCTCGTCGTCGGAGACCGCGGGACGGGACTTTCCGTCGGCCTCGGCGTTCGGGATCATCGAGCGGAACTTGATGATGTCGAAGACCTTGCCGTCCTTCGTGACACGGGCCTGCTTATAAAAGACCGGGCCCCTGTCATAGGCCTTGATGAGGATGGCGGTGATGAGCATGAACGGGCTCGTGATGACGAGGGCGATGAGGCTCAGGAGGATGTCGACGATCCGCTTCAGGACCTTCTGTTCGAAGGTGAGGCCGGTGTTGCGGCAGAGCAGCAGCGGCGTGTCGAACACGTGGAGGTTCTCGCCGGAGCGGATGATGATGTCGGAAACTTTCGGTGTCACGTATGTGCGTTTGCCGTTGTCGTAGCAGTACTTCAGGATGTCGTTGCGCAGGGAGCCCGGGATGTCGCAGATGATGGCGCCGTCATAGGCCATGATGCGTTCCTTGATGTAGTCGTATCCCTGGTCGATGTTGACCGCTTCACAGATGATGAACCGGTCGTCCCGCGCGGACATCTTCCGGACGAGGCTCGTCGCCGAATGGTAACTGTAGACGATGACGAGGTGGTACGGCGGGTACAGTTTCCGGTAGACGATGGCGGCGAGGTAGGCCCAGATGAGGATGATGCCCATCTGCACGAGGAACAGGATGAGGACCGGTGCCACCGCGACCATTTTCCGGGCGACCAGGCTCATGATGGCATACATGATGGCGTCGACCAGCAGGGTCGTGATGCCCTGGGAGTAGACGATGTCACTGACCCGGTAGAGGTCGATCTTCAGAGCACCGTAGACACGCGACAGCACATACTGCAGCACGAAGTACAGTGTGAAGATGAGGTAGTTGCCTCTCCGGAAGAATGCCCAGATGATGCCGACGTTGATGTGGTTCACCCAGGTGTATCCGAATGCCACGGTCAACGACAGCAGGATCAGGATCGAGAGGGTGAACATGATCATCTTGCGGAATTCATCCGCCCTTGCTTTAGATTTCATAAGAGCCTGCCTTTCCCTGTCCGGACCCTTCGACGATGGACTTCGAGACCACCGCACTCATGACCTGCGTTTCGGCGTCTGTCTCCTCCGGACGGGAGGAGAATTCGCAGCCGCAGTAGTTTTGCCGGTACAGGCAATATTCTCTTGAAAGTTCAATGGATTTTTTGTAGCCGTCCCGCTTCTTGAAGTCGGACGGCAGGAACGGGACACCGATGTCCTCGGCCAGTTCCTGACCGATGCGGTTCAGCACCTCAGCGTTCTTGTGCGGGCTGACCGTCAGGGTCGTGCAGAACCAGTCGTAGCCGCCGGCCTTCGCGGTCTCCGCCGCTTTCCGGAGGCGCTGGTCAAAACAGATGGCACATCGCGCACCGCCTTCCCGGTCTCCCTCGTGGCCCGCCACTCTGTCAAGGAAGGACAGGTGGTCGTAGGGCTCGTCGAGGTACCGGATGTTCCGGCCGTGTTCGTTCATCCGGTCGATGAGCCCCTTTTGCACGTCCTTTCGGAGTTCGTATTCCTCCTCGGGGTCGATGCAGGGGTTGAAGTAGAGGACCGTGATGTCGAACCACTGCGCCAGATAGTCGAGCACATAACTGGAGCAGGGGCCGCAGCAGCTGTGGAGCAGCAGTGTCGGTCGGGTGCCGGAGGCCTCCAGGTCCTGAAGGATCCGGTCCAGTTCCAGCTGATAATTCGTTTTCATATTACAGCATGTACTGTTTCGCCACCGCTTCGGCGGTCGCTTTGACCGCGTCGCGGACGTGGTGCGGAGAGACGACCTGCATCTTCGTGCCGAACTTCATGACCCAGCCGATGAAGCCTTCGCTGGTGGCCGCCTCGACCCGGACCGTGAACGTGTTTTCGTCCGCGTCGATGATGGCGAGCTTGTTGCCGAAGAGGTCGGCGATGGTCTCATAGAGTTCGTGCGCACAGCGGAGCTCCACGACTTCGACCGTGCCGGAGAAGCCCTCGAAGATCTTGGAACTGTAGTCGGCCGTGTCGAATTTTTCGGTGTATTCCGACACCTCGGAGACCGGGCGGACCGGCTCATGTTCGAGGATGTCGACCCGCTTGATGCGCTCGATGCGCAGGTGCAGGAGGTTGTCGTACTTCGCGTTGTTACAGATGAGGTAGTAATGGTCGTTGAGCCAGATCATCGCGTAGGGCGAGACCGTCATGATGCGGATCTCGTTGCGGACCGCGGAGCCCTCTTCCAGCCGGCGGCGCTCATAGGTGACCTTCACCCGGCACTTCCTGTCGATGGCCTCCGCCAGTTCGTTGATCCGGTAGTAGATGGCATCGTTGTCGGTCTTGTTCCGCTGGTCGATGTACACCTGCTTGCGGAAGTTCTCTCTCTGGTAGATGGAGAGGTTCTTCTCGAGCTTCGAGATGAGCTTCCGGCTGTTCGACTGGGAGATGAAACTCGCGGACTGGACCGCATCGGCGATGAGCCGCAGTTCCACCGGTTCGAACTCCCGGTCGCCAAGGAAAAAGCCCTTCTTCGGCGTCGACGTCTTGACGATGTCAAGGTTGTACTGCCGCAGGACTTCGAGGTTGGCGTAAATGGACTTTCGCTCAGCCCCGACACCGCGGTCATCGAGTTCCTTGCAGATGTCTGCAGCGGACATGGGATGGTCCTCGTCGGTCTGTTCGCGAAGGATGTCCATGAGGTATAGCGTTTTGAGTTTCGAGTCTGCACGTCCCGGCATGGGCTCGTCTCCTTCCTGGCGCACGTTATTTTTTTCAGTGTACCACGTTTCCGGTGTAAAGTCCATAAAGTCGTACACTTTCCCTCCCCCTTCGGCGATTGACTTTTCTGGTCAAAACAGAGATAATAATAGCCGTTCAACCGAATACGCACCTATGGTGGAATTGGCAGACACGCCAGATTTAGGATCTGGTGCCGCGAGGCGTGCAGGTTCAAGTCCTGTTGGGTGCACCAGAAAAAGGGTCCCGAACCAGGGACCCTTTTTTTGTGTGCCAACAGGACGCAGAACCACATCGACCCCTGTTGGGCGCACATTTTTTGCTAATCTGTCGCGCGCTCAATTCCATTATGTGCAATCTGTCCAAAACATTGTCGAAATGTCCGTATAATATATTGAATTAAGCCATAAAAAATGTTAAATTTATATTGTTATGATGGTTTGACCAGAGCATATCACGGCTCCGGTCTCACCGATCTTGGGATAAGGGAGGAAAACCTATGAGCAATGAACATCCAACAACGATCATCGCACTGGTCGGAAAGGGCGGTGTTGGCAAAACATCACTCTCCGCGCTGACCGTCAAGTTGCTGTCGGAGCGTTACCCGGATAAAAAGATCCTCGCCATCGACGCGGACCCCGCCGTCGGTCTCTCGACCGCACTGGGTGTCGATGTCACGTCGACGGTCGACGACATCCGGAAGTCCTTCGTTCAGACCGTAGAGGACGGCAACACGAAAGCTGCGGTCGAACTGCTGGGCGAAGCAAAATATCAGATGTTCGACGCGCTGGTCGAGATCCGAGACAACGTCTCGTTCCTCGCCATCGGCAGACCCGAGAGTGCAGGCTGCTACTGCAAGGTAAACGCCTATCTCAAAGAGGTCATCTCCATGATCGCCGACCACTTCGACTATGTGGTCATCGACGGCGAAGCCGGGATTGAACAGGTCAATCGCCGTGTCATGGAAAAAGTGACCCATCTGCTTCTCGTCTCCGACGCCAGTAAAAAAGGCCTGCAGGTGGTGCAGACCATTTGCGACGTCGCGCGCGAACTCGTTATGTTCGACAAAGCCGGTCTCATCGTGAACCGGATGCCGGACATGTCACTCAAGGATTCTTTGGACACCGGCTCTCTGGATCTTCTGGCAGTCATACCGGACGACAGAGAAATGGCGCTCTCTGACATGAACGGTCAGAGTGTATTCGACCTGCCGCCGGAAGCCGCGGTCCATCAGGGAGCTGAACAGGCTCTCACAAAGTTAGGTATTTTATGAGGAGGTATTTATGAAGGATCTCAAACACCTGTTTACCCTGGAACGTCTTCTGGACGACGTCGACAACGAACTCGTTCGTCAGGCTGCCGAAGACGGTCGCAAATGCATCGGTAACATTTGCTTCCAGACGCCCGAAGTCCTGATGGATCTTCCGGGTACGTTCACCATCCGGCTCCGGGCCCCGCGCTCCGGTTCCATGGATATGGCGACCTACTACATGACCAGTTTCCTCTGCGAGTTCTCGAGAGCCATTCTGGAGCGCGCCATCGAAGGCGGCTTCGAGTGCCTCGATGCCCTCGTCGCTCCCGACGGCTGCACCATGATCAACCGCTGTGTCGAGAACATGGAACTGCTGAACACCATGCCGAAGGAAGGCTTCTACTATCAGTACCTCGAAGTCCCCATGAAGGCGGACGACAACGGTCTGAACCTCTACGTCTCCGAGTGCCGCAAGAAGATCCTGCAGCCGCTCCATGACAACTTCGGTATCGACATCTCCGACGACGCTCTGCGTACGGCGGTCGAAAACTACAACAAAGTCTGCCGCGTCATCAATGAGATCGGCGACTTCCGCAAGCTGGACAACCCGCCCATTACCGGTTATGAGTTCCACCTCATCACCATGGCGAGCCACGTCTGCCCGAAAGACCTCCTCCTCCCCATCCTGGAAGAGACTCTCGAAGAGATCAAGACCCGTGAGCCCGACGAGAAACCGAACTTCCGTGCCCGTGTCGCCGTCGTCGGTTCCGAGATCGATGACATCGACATGATCAAACTCATCGAAGAGTCCGGCGCCCTGGTCGTTGCGGACCGCTTCTGCTACGGTTCTCTCCCCGGAAGAATGGAGATCCCTCTGAACGACGAAGAAGACGTCCTGACCCAGATCTGCCGTCATTACATGACCTCGAGCCAGTGCCCGCGTCAGATGAACTTCGAAAAAGTCCAGAGCCGGAAAGACTATGTCGCAAAGATCGCGAAAGAGTATAAGGCCGACGGCATCATCTACGAACAGATGAAGTTCTGCGACCCCTGGGCTTATGAGCGCGTCACCGGTTCCTACGACCTCAGAGAGAAATTCAACTACCCCGTCCTGACCATCGACCGTCCGTATACCGTCGGTATCTCCGGACAGCTGCGGACCCGTGTCCAGGCCTTCGTCGAAAGTGTCGAGATCAAGAAGATTCAGGGAGGCAAGTAATATGGGAAAAGCAATCGGTTCTGAACGCCTGGGCGATCTCTACGCTCCCGGCAAAAAAACGAAGAAACGCCGTGAATGGCGTGGTGTCGAAGACACTCTTTACGATTATGTACGCTGGCTCGGCATCATGAAGATGCTGGCGACCTATCTTGTCCGCCCGCATTTCCTGAAAGGTTTCCTGCGTTATCGCTGGATGCTGAACTACATTTCCGTTCCTCACATGATCGACAAGCATACCGCCGGCCTCCGCGGTAACCACCTGCGGATCGCCCACGAAGAGTATGACCTCGTCGCGGAAGACGTCGCAAAGCTCCTGAACACCTCGTTCAAGGCCGACAAATACTGCGGCAACGATCAGGAACTCTCCAAGCGCATCGTCGTTCTCGATGAGAACGAAATGTTCCACATCATGTGCGGTTTCCGCAACCTGAAAGCCATCTCCTGGGAAACGGCTGCCGTTTACGTCTCCGTTCTCCTTCAGGGTGACGGTGTCACCAATTACCTCGATGCCATCCAGGAAATGGGTATGCCCGGCGACGTCTGCCCCATGCCCGCCGCAGAAGCCGGTACCGTCGTCGTCGACGACATCCCGATCTTCGGCGCCTGCGCTGTCCAGTGTAATACCACCTGCGACGGCTCCCTCATGGGTAACGGCATCATGGCCCGCCGCTATGAAGCAGAGGGCATCCCGACCTTCCAGATCGCCGCTCCTCTCCGTCATACGGAAGACGGCGTCCAGGAGTATGCCGCACAGGAGATCCGCAACTGCATCAAATTCATCGAAGACAACACCGGTGAAAAATGGGATTGGGACTTCTACTTCGAGAACATCAAACGCTTCAACGAAGAGAACCGTCTCCGCTACAGCTGGATGGAAATGTCCAGGACCGATACCCCGCAGGTCATCGGCGCGAACCTTGCCCTCTATGCTGAGACCACCTACATGGCCATCGCCGGCCGTATCCAGGACTTCCTCGACGCAGACCGCCGTATCACGCAGTATGCGCAGGATTCCTTCGCCAAGAAAGAGATGCTGGTCCCCGAGTACCGCCACCGCGCGATCATCTGGGGCGTCCAGTCTCAGTACTACACGGACTTCCTTCCGTGGCTCCAGAACTGCTGGGGCATCCTGCCGCTGGTCGACATGCTGAGCCTTGTCTACTTCGACGAGGTCTCCGAAGACGACCCCGAACAGGCCATCTACGACATCGCGAAACTCTATCAGGAAATGATCATGAGAAACCGTACCCACGGTGGTTACGAAGTCCTTCTCGACGACCTGTGGCGTTTCTGCGACTACTACAATGCCGACATGGTCATCCTGTGGGAGCACATCTCCTGCAAGGCCCTCGACGGTATGCATGGTCTGTTTGAGCAGAGAGCCCGCGAAAACGGCATCAAGCTTGTCTGGGTCAACCACGACCTTATGGATCCGCGTGTTGTTCCGCGTCAGTCCATCCGTGACGACGTCAACCGTTACATGCGTGCTGTTCTTCAGGAAGAGCCGCTCGATCCGTCTCTCGAAGTCCTCGACGACGAGAACATGTGGTAAGATTAGGAAGGAGTTAAACAATTATGAAATACTATGGTGGATGCGACGTAGGTTCTACCTACACGCAAGCAGTT
>R21__coassemble_2212_pt1 | contig 11529 bp, 10 predicted proteins | sample R21__metabat2_low_PE_053 | metagenome-assembled genome bin R21 | reverse complement strand
TGACCGTAAGGCCGGTGCCGAGCATGTGCTGCAGGTAGACATTGAACATGACGAACCCGCCGCCGAGGCAGCCGCCGACCCACATCCACCAGGGACCTTTAAATGTCGGGGACGGAGCCTTGCGATGGCCGAAGAGGCAGATGAGTCCGAGCAGGCACGTGCCTACAAAGAAGTTCACCATGGAGGACTGGACCGGAGAGTCCAGGACCGCGCCGAGCTGTCCGTTGACCGCCGTCTGGACGGCACCGAGCGTACCGAAGGCCACACCGAAGAGGCGGGCACCCCAGAGTTCGGACTGCGAACGGGTGGTGTCTGCCTTCTCCTCCGCGCTGCCGCCGAGGGCGACGATGACGACGCCGGCGAAGACGAGCGCCGCTCCCAGGACACGCCAGAGCGTGAGAGGAACTACATCGCCACGGAACCAGCCGAAGGTGTCGATGAGGATGCCCATGACGATCTGCCCGAAGAGCGGGAACACGATGGTCTGGGTGGCACCGAGGATGGGAAACAGTACGAGGTTTCCGGTGAGGACCGTGACGCCGCAGAAGCCGCCGAGGAACATCCAGACGGGAAGCCCGTGGAGTTGGCGGAAGGGCAGGCCATCGCCCAGGATGAACGAAAGGATGACGAGGAAGCACAGGCCGACGAAGAAGTTGACGCCGGAAGCCCGGAAGGGCGTGCCCAGCGAACGGCGCAACCTCGAGTTGATGCTCGTCTGCATCGGCATGATGAAACCGGCCAGGATGCCGTACAAGAATGCCATAGTCTCCCTCCCCTCTCAATGTCATGATTCCAGAACATTATAGCACAACCCGCGCATAAAATGGTCATCGGCCGGAACTCGGGAGGGAGCTCCGGCCGAAGCCATGGGAGTTGTGCATCATGAAAAAGAAAGGAAACTATGAAATAGGAGTGATTTAAACGAAGAGCGGATCGGTCGTTTACTCAGTATCTTCCTTGACGACCGGTTTCTTGCTGAGCTTCTTGTCGAGAAGCAGTCCGAGCACAGCGACGAGGATGTCATCTGCGGGACCCGGGATGGCGTCAGGAGCGATCACGTACAGAGCGACGAAGCCGATGACGAGTGCTTTGACGAGGTTGGGGTTGTCGATCTTCTTGAGAAGTTCGTTGATAATAAGATTAAGATTCATGTTTGACATCCTTTCTGTGTTCGGTCGATTTATGTTCATTCAAAGCCTGCTGTTTGAAGTCCACCCGGATGCCCAGCTTCTTTGCCAGGTCCGGGTCCTTTCGGACTCTGTTCGAGAGGCGGATCGCCGTTTGTCTGGCGGTGGCTGTTGTCGTTGCCATGGTGTCTCCCCCTCTCTTCGCCCTTAGTATATCGCCCCGCGACCCGCAAAAAAATAACTGCTTCCGCAAGTTAGAAGCAGTTATTTCTGTTTGTTTGGCGGTTTACTTGGCTACAGGCGGGATGTCGATGGTGAGGTCGCTGAGCGGGAAGCTGCAGCACGCATGTATGTAGCCATACTCGAGGTCGCCGATGCGACGTCCATCGACCGAAGCGGGCGTGTAGACTTCACCGGACAAGAGCTGGGCATGGCACCAGCCGCAGCGGCCCGAACGGCACTGGTTCGGAGCTGGGATGCCGGCTGCTTCCAAAGAACGAAGAATGGACGTATCGGCTTTGGCAGGGATCGTAAAGGTCTTCCCCGCCATTTTGACGGTCAGGGTGAACTCGGCGTTGATGTCGCCTTTGTAGTCTTCATTCTTTTCCGGGTGGAAATACTCCCCGAAAAGTTCGTGACGCACGAACTTCGGGCGAAGCCCCAGTTTGGCGATTTCTTTGTCGACGAATTCGTACATCGCCTGAGGGCCACAGAGAAATACCGAGTAGTCCTCCCCTTCCGGGGCATACTTTTTGATGAGGTCAGCCGTGATGAAGCCCTGCTCACAGCCCTTCGCCTTCGAGTTGCTGAGAACGTTGACCAGTTTGACCTTTGGACACGTTTCACTGAGCTTCAAAAGTTCGTCTGTGAAGATCGCGTCCTTTTTTGCACGGGAGCCATACAGAATTGTAAGTTCAAAGTCTTCGTCGCCGTCGGCAATGGCATACGCCATGGAGCGGAACGGAGTGATCCCGCTGCCGCCTGCGATGCCGATGACATGTTTTGCATCGCGCAAGGGCTCATAGGTAAAGTCTCCCAGCGGAGCCGTGGCGATGACCTTGGTCCCCTCTACCCAGTGGTCCAGCATGTAGTTCGAGGCAATGCCGTCTTCCACCCGCTTGACCGTGATGCAGTAATGGTTGGAAAGGCTCTTCTTCGGCGAAGAGGACAAGGAGTACGGACGGGTGAACTGGATGTTCTCATTCGTGTAATTGATGGACAGGTACGAGCCTGCCGCGAAGTATGCGAGCCGTTCAGTGCCCTTCGAATAGTCCGGGCTGAACACGAACGTCTTCATGTCGGGACTGTGCTCAATGACCTTGCGCACCACAAGGAACTGCTTCCCCGGATGGAGCGCGTTCGCCAGTTTGTTGACCGGATAGTCTTCCAGCTTCTTGACCGGGCCATCCGGAGTCCGTGCCACTTCGATAACTCTCTGTGCAGCACTGAGTACAAAAGGATATAAGGGGAGTTTTGGAATCATGCTTTTTGCCATCTTATTTCCCCTCCTTCAGTTCGGCGATGATTTCTTTGGCCATCATCTCACCAGTGATGTATCCGGACGGGTAACCGTCTCCGCGCAGGGAGTGTCCGCCGCAGAACCTCATATTTTTCACTTTGTTTTCCAGGTCCTTGAAGACCGTGCGGTTGATGACGTTGTCCCAGGACTGGCTCATGTAGCCGTAGATGGTCCCGTTCGGTGTGCTGAGGTATCGGGCAAAGGTGACCGGAGTCGCAACGGAGATCTCTTCGATGTGGGACATGATGTCGATGCCCAGCAGTTCCTCATAGTCCTTGATATACTTCTCCGCAAGAGCGTTCTTGTATTTCTTGTAGTCCTGCGGTTTCAGGTTTTCCGGGAAGTCCCCGTCGAAAGACGGAATGGTGAAGAACAGCATACATGTGCCTTCGGGCGATGCATCGGGGATCGCCTTGTTAAGACAGTTCACTATGTAGAGTCCCATATCTTTTCTCTGATCATATTGAGCATTCGCATCAGGGTCTTTCACTACAAAGACACTGTAGTCATCCACACCGAGTTCTTCCATGGAGCAGTCGAGTCCAAGGTACACCGTGATGATCGACATGCCGAGTTTTCTCGCGTTCGCAAGTTTCCGCATAGACTTCTTCACGAATTTATTGTCGGAGAGGTTCAGGACGTTATTGGGGATGACGTTTGAGATGATCTTCTTTGCGTAGATTTTCTCATCGTTCGTAACGACACCGATTGCCGCCCCTTCTTCATCATAGAGGAATTCCGTAACTTCACTGTTGTACCAGACTTCCCCGCCGTAGTTCTGCAGTGCTTTGACAGCTGCCAGCGACATACCATGTGAACGGTCATATGGCATGGATGGTTTCCCTTCCACATATGCAGCCAGAAGGCTGATGAAGTGCATCGCGTTGAGGTCCCGGGGCGGGTCGCCCAGGTAACCCCAGTAGGTGTTGGTCAGAGACTTTGTCTTGTCATCCATACCAAGGGCATCCAGGAATTTGTCAGTGCTGTTGCCGGCGGCACGGATGAAGTCGCCGTATTTCGTGATCAGCGTGATCGGGTTCATGCCGCTCACGCCACCGCAGTCGTCCATGTAGATCTGAGCCGCATCGAACAGATAATTGAGTTCGAACATCGTGTTCAACTGAGCGCGGCTTCCGGGGCAGGCTTCTTCCATCGAGTCGAGGAAGCCTTCCTTTCCGGCACGGATACGGTGGTCATAGCCGTTCGGCCCCTTGCAGATGACCCGGTACAGCATCTCTTCCCGAAGGAGTTTTGTGTCGATACCGAGGTCGTCAAAGATCTGTTTCATAGACCGCATTCGCGGATTGGTGGATTCATCGCAGAGTTCATGCAGAGAAGGTTCAAATTCGAACCGGCCTCTAACGAAACTCGTCGCGCAGCCGCCGGGCAGGTTGTGTTTCTCCAGGAGCAACACTTTGTAGCCGGCTTGTGCGCAGGTCGTCGCGGCGCACAGGCCACCGTTGCCGGCGCCGACAACGATCACATCATATTTCTCCATTAAGATACCTCCTTATGCTTTCGGAAGGCGGTGCTGGAAGAGCCAGTCGTAGCGTTTGGCCCATTTGATCACCTTGCGGCGGTTGTATTTCTTCGGCAGGCGGGCACCGAGGGCGAAGATGCCGAGGGCATCGACGAGGGCGCCGGCTGCGACCTTCAGGAGGCCCGGGTTCGAGAAGAGTGCCACACCGCGTTTCGGCAGGCCCCAGTCCCAGTGCAGGAACTGGAAGATGCTGTGCTGGTCCGCGGTGATGGTCATCTCGCGCCAGGTCAGGATGCCTTTGTCGAAGGCATAGTCGAGCTGCTCGTGGGTCAGTTTGAAGATGAGCAGTTTAACGAAGGCGATGGGCGCCATGTTGATGCCCTTCTTTTTCCAGAACTTGTAAGCGAAGGGATAGAGCGTCTTCGCGGTGAACTCGCCCTTCTTGTCCGCCATGATGGTCTCTGCCAGGAACTGGGAGACCTCGAAGCCGATGGACAGGCCCGAGCCGTTGACCGCCATAGACATGTGGGCCGAATCGCCAATGGCGACATAGCCGTCTGCCACCAGGTTCGACAGAGGCTCCCGGATGGTGAGCGGGGTCACCTGGCCGCCCTTGAGACGGGTCTTGCCAAGTTCGGGGATGCGCTTGCGGTAGTCTTCCGCGCGGCGCTCCGCCTCTTCCGGAGACATCGGGTCGATGTCCGCGATGAGCACGTCGGTGAACTTGTCAAAGCCGTCGAAGTCCTTGACGACGTCGGTCCAGCAGAAGTTGAAGTCCGTGTCGCTCGGCAGGAAGATGCATTTGTACTTGTCCTCGACGGTGTCCGGGTCCACCGGGCAGTCGAAGTAGGCACGGTACAGGTAGATGATGTCCCCTCTCGGCGGGTCCTTCTGGATGCCCCAGTAGTCCGGCAGGTTGTTGCGCAGGACCGAGTTGCAGCCACAGCCGTCGATGATGAGGTCGCCCATCTTCTTGCCCTTCGACGTGTTGATGCCGACGATGCGGTTCTTCTTGACGATGGGGCCTTTGATGTTGACGCCGTACTCGAACTTGACGCCGCACTTTTCGGCGTAGTCGATCATGAGGTCGTAGAGTTTAAAACGGTCGATGATGATCTCCGTGTCCTCCGGGAAGTTCAGGTGCTGGAAGATCTTATGGTCGTCATCCGTGTTCGGGCCATAGAACGTGATGTCGTTCCGCCAGGCCCATTCGATGCCGGCCTCCTCCGGGGTGGGCGCGTCGACCATTTCGAAGATGTCGGGGTTCACGCAGTCGAACCAGGGGTAGCCGACATCTTTGCGTTTCCGGCGTTCATATACCGTGACGTCATATCCGTTCTTGGCGAGAGTCGCGCCGCACATCATGGCGGCATGGCCCGCTCCCGCGATAATGATTTTTTTGCTCATGTCATACTCTCCTTGATCCTGTCGTCAAATCCAGTTCGGAGCCAGAGGCTCGTCGTGGAAGTCCACGGGCTCGTACTTCTTCGTATAGTCGATCTCACCGGAGATAGGCGGCGCCGTGGCGTACAGCTTGTCGATGTCCACATAGCAGGTGCCGAGCGGACCTTCGTGGAAGACACCGTTCACGTGGGTCGCTTCCATGTCAAGGCTGAAGCCGTAGATACCGACCCGGTCGCCGTCTTTGAGGCCTTTCATCATCTTCGAGTACGGCGCCTTCGTGAAGAAGATGCGGCTGCTCGACGCAGCCTGCGCCTGGATGATGGGCACGATGTGCGGGTAGCCGTCCTCGCCCATGAAGCCGAGGAACTCGAGGGTGATGAGACCGCTCATGAACTTCTCCGCCCAGGGACGCAGCATCTTTTTGGTCTTGTCCCCTGCGTGGAAGGGCTTCATCGCCATGACTTTCACCGCGTTCGCGATGACCGCCGGCAGGTTCAGTTTCTGCATCTCAGAAATGCTCTTGAGGTCAGCGTAATGGACCTCGCAGACACCGAAGTACGTGTTGAACCGGAACAGCTGGTACTGGTTCATGTAGACATAGTCCTCACCCTCCGTGACGGAATGCGTGAAGTCCATGTTGCCGGTCCAGAAGTGCTGGTCCACCGACATGATGAAAAAGCCGGTCTTCGGGTTTTTGTAGATGAGTTTCTTGCTCTTGCCGCGAACGAATTCGCCGAACATCATCTCGTCTTCCCCCTTGTTCATGAGGGTCGACGCGTTGAACATATGGATGTCGCCGTCTTCATCGACCGTCGCGATGATGGCAACTTTATAAGGGTTATCAAAATATTTGATTTCCTCTTCGGTAAATTTCCTCATAGAGGTCTCCTCCTTCAATACGTTAGTCAGTCAGGGCGGTGGCTCCGCTCCATACAGCGACGGAGGACCCGTTTTCGTGGGCGATCTGCGTCAGTTCCTCCATACGCTCCTTATGCATGAGGCCGGTGCCCTTGAAGTCCCACTCCTTGCCGAGGCGGTCATACTTGTCCTGACAGAGGTTGTTGAATGCGCAGAGTTCCCACTTCTCGACCCGGTCCCGGACGATGCCGGCGAGACCTTTGATGTTCTCGTCCGTGTCCGTAGCGCCGGGGATGATGGGGGTCCGGACCCAGATGCGGGCATCCGTGCCGGCGAGCCATTCGAAGTTCTCGAAGATGAGCTTGTTGGACTGGTTCGTGTACTTGATGTGCTCTTCGTCGTCGAAGAGTTTGAGGTCGTACAGGAAGATGTCCGTGTACGGCAGGAGTGCTTCGAACACCTCGCGCTGGTTGAAGCCGCAGGTGTCGAGGGCCGTGTGGACGCCGTCCTCTTTGCACTTTTGGAAGAGGGCGAGCACGTCCTGCCACTGCAGGGTCGCTTCCCCGCCGGACACTGTGACGCCTCCGTCTTTCCCCCAGAACGCGCGGTCCTTGATGACCACTTTATAGAGGTCGTCGACGGTGTAGTTGACGCCTTTCAGTTCGAGGGCCTGGGTCGGGCATTCTCTTGTACAGGTGCCGCAGGCATTGCAGAAGTCCGCCGTGTGCACACCGTTCTCATCGAAGGTGATGCCGTGTTGCGGGCAGACCGTTCCGCAGATGCCGCAGCCGATGCACAGGACGCCCTTCCATTCGACGTGGGAGCGCGGTTCGATGCTCTCCGGGTTGTGGCACCAGGTGCACGCCAGTGGACAGCCCTTCAAAAACACGGTGGTCCGAAGACCCGGGCCGTCTTCCGTCGACATGCGCTGGATGTCCAATACTTTCATCTTAGTACCCCATGTGGCTTTCTCTGGCAATGACTTCATCCTGCAGCTCGCGGCCGATGGACACGAAGTACGCATTGTAGCCGGTGATGCGGACGAGCAGGTGCCGGTAATCCTGCGGGTGGGCCTGCGCTTCTCTCAGGACATCCGGGTCGAGGATGTTGATCTGCAGGGCCGTGCCGCCGTTCTCGATGTAACCGAGGATAAAGGATTTGAATTTCTCTTTGTGAGTAGGATCGCGGATCAGCGATGTATTGAAGGTGATGGTGTGGGATGCGCCGTTCGGCAGGTAGTTGACATACTCGGTCCAGTCGCCTCTGCCGGGGACTTTGCCACCGAGGGCCTTGCCGACGGAGTTGACGTTCGAGGTCGGGCCGTTGATGTCCGCGCCGTTGGACGGGCAGATAGCGTTAGACAGGAACTGCGGGTTCGCGCGGCCGTTGGCGGACGCCTTCATGACGTAGGACGAACCGACCCAGTAGTTCCAGGACAGCATGCCCGGGCGGAACCGGCGGTGGGTGGATTTCGTCTCATACTTCCAGGCTTCGTCCGACCAGAATTCCATGACTTCGCGGGCGAGCTCATCGGCTTCGTCGTCGTCACGGCCGTACTTCGGCGCACGGTTCTTGGCCTTTGCCTGAAGGACCTCGTGGCCTTCCCAGTTGTCGTAGAGGGCCTGGACAAGTTCCTCGAGAGTGCATTCTTTCTTGTCGTAGACGAGGTATTTGACCGCGAGGAGGCTGTCGACCGTGGAGGCGAAGGTGACGCCCTCCATGGTAACGAAACCGATCTCGGCACCGCCCTGTGTGACGTCCAGTCCCTTTTCGGCACAGCCGCCGACGAGGCAGGACAGGTACGGGGTCGGGTTGTACTTCGCACGGATGGACTCGGAGAGTTCATAGTTGTCGACGAATTTCTTGATGAGGTATTCCGTCTGTTTCTTGTAGGCGGTGAAGAACTTCTCCCAGGTGTCGAGGTCTTTCAGCTCACCGGTCTGGGGACCGTCCTGGGTGAGTTTCGTGGGCTTGCCGCCCATGACGTCTTCATAGGGCTCCATGTCCTTGCCGTTGTTGTAGACCAGCTCGAGGGCCTTCAGCAGGTTGATGTTGTTGTCAACGGTGCCGGACCGGTCGTTGCCGACCATGGTGTTCTCGAGGCAGCCGACGGGAGCGTATTCGCAGACGTTGTCTTCGTTGATCAGATCGCCATAGTATTTCGCTTCGCGCATCATGCCGGCCATGGAGCGTTCATCGAAGTTCAGGAGGAACGGAGCGCCCTGGGACTTCGAGATCATGTCGACCACTTTGTTGAGGAGTTTCTCGGGCGAGCCCTTGTGCAGACGGACATTGGGCTTCGGCTCGAGGATGGGGCTCCAGTCGTCGATGACGTCGAGGAACAGGTAGGTCAGGTCGTTCGTCATGTCCTGACCGCCTTTGCCCATGCCGGAGAGGGTCAGCAGCTGACCGAAACCTGCGGTGATGCCCTGGTTGCCGCCGACTTTGATCATGGCGTCATAGGCGGTGTTGGCATGGAACCACATGCAGCCGAGGATGTCCTTCATGAAGTCTTCGGACATGCCGTCTTCGATGGACTTTTTGTAGTAAGGATAGAGGTACTGGTCGATGCGGCCGAAGGAAACACCGGGACCCGGATAATTCTCATCGGACATGACCAGCATGTGGGTCATCCAAAGGGACTGGACGGCTTCCCAGAAGTTTGTGGCGCCGTTCCACGGGACTTTCGCCGTGTTCTCGGCCATCTTCAGGAGTTCTTCCTTCCGGACCGGGTCCTCGACCTTGTCCGCGCACTGCTTGCAGTACGTGGAGAACTTCGCGGCCAGTTCCTTCGGGATGGTGCAGGACGTCATCATGGCTCGGAGCTGCGCACCCTTCTGACCGTTTTTCTCAGCTTCGGAGAGGTCGTTGTACATCGCCTCATAGCGCTCGTATTCCGCCTTGAAGCCCTTGTCGACGATCTTCTTGTAGTCCGGGATGAGGTGGCCGGACGTGGCGCCGGAGTTGCCGTAGCCGTGTTTGAACAGGAAAGCCATGCTCTTACGCGCTTCTTTGACCAGTTTATCGCGGTCCTTCTGTTCCGCTTCGGTCAGACACATAGACGTCATGATATTGAAGCGGCTGCCGCAGAGGAGGTCACCGGGGATGATCTCCATGGGCACCTGGTTCACGACGACTTCTTTGAGGAAGTCCGCCTTCCGCTCGACGAGGCTCTTCTTCCAGAACCCGTCCGGCATCGGAACTTCCTGCGAGAGCTGTTTGAACGCGCAGGTGAACGTCGACAGGAACGTGTGGTTCTCCGGGACGATGTAGTACGTCATCTCGTCGAACTGACAGTCCCAGGGAGTGCCGGTCGTGTAACCGGTATACTCATTGTTCCATTTGCGATTCACGCCTTCAAAGTAGTAATCTCTGAGCCATTTGGTCCGGGGACTCAGGTCACCTGGCTTTTTGATCGCATTCTCGTACTTAACTGCCAATTTCATTACCTCCTTGCAATACTTTTTGAATGATCATTTCTCCGTGTTCTAATAAAAGCCGCATCTCTTGTTCGGCTTTGCTTCCGTTTTTCTCTGTGATCGCATTGGCGATACACTGGTGCTTGTCCAGCACGAACGAGTACACTTCATGGTCCGAGTAGAACTGCTCGATGAGCGGCACCGCACTGGCCTCGAACGCCTTCATGATGAACCCGTACACCATGTTCCCGCTGAGTTTGCAGATGGCGTAGTGGAACTGGAGGTCATACCGGCTGCGTTTCTTCGGGTCGTCTTCCGTCTCCTCTTCAATAAGAAGGGCGCGGAGCCGGCCGAGCTGTTCCTTCGTTGCGTTCTCCGCCGCCTTGCGGACACACTCGAGTTCGAGGAACTTGCGGGCCTCGAGCAGGTCCTGCAACTGCTTCACGTTCAGCATGCCGTACTGGACAAGGTCCGAGAGGATGGAAAGGTTGCCCTCGTTCTCCCAGTCCGCGACTTCGATCCACTTGGTCGGAACGATCTTGATGTATCCGTTGGTCTCCAGGTCCACGACGACCGCGTTGATGACGGACCGGCTGACATTGTAAAGGTCTGCCAGTTCCCGCAGCGTCGGGAGCTTCTCCCCCGGCGCATACTCGCCGGAGAGGATGGAGATCTTGAGTTCTTCGATGATGGTTTCTGTGAGACTTTTCTTCATGGGTCTTTGCCTTTCTTATATGTATGAACTTTTCCTGGCAAGTCCGTGGTGGTATTATCACCGTGGTATTACCACCAATTTCATTCTAGCATTCATTGTATCCAAGAAAAATATGTATATCGCCTAAAGTTTCATCTGTTTCATTGTGCAACCCCTCCAAACGCGGAGCACTTGTAAACAAAAAGACTGCTTTCGTATAACGAAAGCAGTCTGTCTTGCCGTTTTGGCGATCTATTCAATTACTTCAATGGACATTCCGGGACGAAGCTCGCCGCCACGCAACACGCGGGCAAAGATTCCTTCCCTGGGCATGATGCAATCCCCGACCGCGTCATAGATAGCGCAGTGGTCGTGGCACTTCTTGCCGATCTGGGTGACTTCGAGGAGGATGTCCCCAAGTTGCAGGTGCGTGCCTATGGGCAGATCTTTCAGCGGAGCGCCGAGGCCTTCCACGATCAGGTTCTCACCGAAGGCGCCGAAGTCGACGTTCGCACCTCTCGCCCGGAAGTCCTCGATCTCTTCGAGGGCCAGCAAGCTCACCTGACGGTGCCAGTTCCCGGCATGCGCATCGCCTTCAATACCCCAGTTCTCTGCCAGGTACACTTCGGGCACTTCCCTCTTGGCTGTCCCCTTCCGCTCACTGATACAGATGGCTTTGACAACACCCACTCATCTCTCTCCCCTCATGAGCTGACACTCTGAAACTTGCAGGTCCGAGCGAATGCCTTCCCTGCTACCTGCGTTCAGATTACGCTCATTCGCCTATCTTGTCAATAGGTCATTGCCGCAGATGCTTCCTTCGCCAACCTGAAATATGTCGCGTGGCAGCGCATTTACCGTCATGCGCATCATTTCTTGAAATAGTGACGGTAAAATAATCGCAACTTTTCTCCCTTTTTCTCATCAATTACCGTCATGTTCCGTGGTTAAGCCCGGAGTGACCGTAATCATCGACCTGAATTTCTGGAATTATCCATTTGGATTACGGTCACATTCAGAATAATGCC
>R21__coassemble_2135_pt1 | contig 11868 bp, 13 predicted proteins | sample R21__metabat2_low_PE_053 | metagenome-assembled genome bin R21 | reverse complement strand
CGGAGAAGTGCTGCTAACCAGATCGTAAAAGCATGTGCCGCACAGCAGGGCGTCGAACGGTGTGCGCGTGCGCACGATCACATCGACATATTTCAGTTTTGCGAAATGGCCTCTTGACTCTCACGTTGCGTGAGAGTTTATGGTATAGTTGTCTCAGAGAAGGAGGTGGTCCGGATGAAGCCGATGACCGTAAAGCAGGTCAGTGAACTGACGGGCGTCAGTGTGAGGACGCTGCAGTACTACGATGACATCGGGCTGCTGGCCCCCAGCGAGCGGACAGAGGCCGGGTACCGTCTGTATGAAGAGGCACAGCTCGCCACGTTGCAGGAGATCCTGCTGTTCCGGGAACTGGAGTTCCCGCTGAAAGACATCAAAGCGATCCTCGACAGCCCCGCGCATGACAAAGAAAAAGCCCTCCGGCAGCAGGTCGAACTTCTGACGCTGAAGAAGGAGCGACTCGAAGGACTCATCCACCTGGCAGAAGAATTGAGGGCTGGAAGTACGGGCCAGGCCGAAAGCACGGGCGAGTCAAGAGAAAGGACAAAAAGACCCACAGAAAGGAGCCATACGATGGACTTCAAGGCATTTGACAAATCAACACTCGAGGAATATGCAAAACGTGCCAGAGAACAATACTCTGACACGGATGCATACAAAGAATATGAAGTTAAGAGCGCCGGGCGGACGTCGGAAGACGAACAGACCTTCGCAAAAGAATTCATGGCGATCTTCGCAAAGTTCGGCGCCCTTTTAAAGGCTGGAACCGATGGTAATGCTGCCAGTGATAACGCAGCAGACTCGTCGTCGAAGGCCTCGACGCCGGAAGCTCAGGCGCTGGTGCAGGAGCTGCGGGACTATATCACGGAGCACTTTTATAACTGCACGCCGGAGATCCTGAGCGGACTCGGCAAGATGTATGCGGCGGATGGCGAGTTCAAAGAGAACATCGACGCCGCGGGCGGTTCCGGAACAGCTGAGTTTGCTTCGAAGGCGATCGATTTCTACTGCAGAAAATGATCTGCTCTCGAGCTTACTCCACAATGAGGTCCGCATAGTCGAAGCGGATGACACGGGCAAGGTCGGCGGGCGCCAGCTCGATCTGGTAGCCGATCTTCCCGGCAGACACATAAAAGGTCCGGCAGTCCTTTGCCGACTCGTGGATGGTCGTCCGGAAGAACTTCTTCATGCCGATCGGGGAACAGCCGCCGTGGACATAACCGGTGAGCGGCAGGAGTTCTTTCGCCTTGATCATGGCGATGGACTTCTCTCCGACCGCTTTGGCGGCCTTCTTGAGGTCCAGTTCCTCGGCTACCGGGATGACGAAGACATAGTTCTTCCCGGTCTTCCCGACCGTGACCAACGTTTTGAATACATGCTCCGGCGGTTCGCCGAGCAGAGCGGCTACTTTCACGCCGTTCGTCTCTCCGGTCTCGACATAGCAATGCGCTGTGTACGGGACCTTTTTTTGTTCCAGTGTCCGCATGACATTGGTTTTTTCTTCTGCCATTATTTCTGCTCCTCTTCGCTGATCTCCCGCATCACGCGGCAGGGGTTCCCGACCGCCACGACGTTCGCGGGAATGTCTTTGGTCACGATGCTGCCGGCGCCGATGACCGAGTTGTCACCGATGGTGACGCCGGGCAGGATGATCGCGCCCGCACCGATCCACACGTTGTTCCCGATGTGGATGTCCTTGTTGTACTGCATGCCCTTCGCCCGCTGCTCCGGATCGATCGGATGGGCAGCCGTCGTCAGGGTCACGTTCGGCGCGATGAGGACCTTGTCCCCGATATAGATGTGTCCGTCATCCACCGCCGTCAGGTTGAAGTTGATGAACACGTCGTTGCCGAGGTGGATGTGCGCGCCGCCCCAGTTCGCCCGGAACGGCAGTTCGATATAACAGTTCTCGCCGCACTCCGCGAAGACCTCTTTCATGAACGCCTGCTTGCCTTCGAAGTCCGTCGGGCGCAGCTGGTTGAAGTCCCAGTGCTTCTCGACAAACGGCAGCTGGACTTTCAAAATGTCTGCGTCGTTGCAGTCGTAAACAAGACCCGCTTCCATTTTCTCGAATTCTGTCATGTTGTCACCTGTCTTTGCAGTCATACGATCTCCGCGCTCACGATGGTCAGCTCGTCGGGCTCCACATGGCAGCGGAGCATGAGGACGTCGACGCCGGCAGCTTTCGCTTCCGCCAGTGCATCGCCAAACTCCGGGTGGGTGGCCACGTTCGGGCGCACTTCGTTCACGCCGTCCATCTGGATGACGAACCCCACGGCACAGTGGTAGCCGTCCTTCGCCGCGCCCGCCAGTTCGTGGAGGTGCTTGACGCCGCGTTCGGTCGGGGCATCCGGGAAGTACCCGACGCCGTCCACTTCGAGGGTGCAGCCTTTGATCTCCAGAAGGTACTTCTCCCCCGCCTTCTCCATGTAGAAGTCCACGCGGGAGTTGCCGAACTTGTACTCGGGCTTCACGTAGTCGTACCCCTGGGTCGCCAGCCATTCGCCCGCCACTTTGTTGCAGGCCTGGCTGTCGATGTTGAACAGGATGCCGTTTCCCTTGCGTACCGCGACGAGGTCGTATTTGGTTTTGCGCGCCGGGTTGTCCGACGTCTCGAGCCAGACTTCCGCGCCGGGGACGAACAGTTCCTGCAGCCGCCCCGTGTTCTTCACGTGGACGGTCTCTTCGTGTCCGTCGAGGAGCACTTGGGCGATGAACCGGTTCGTTCTCTTCACGAACTCTGCCCGTACGATATTGTTGTATTTCATTGGTGTTCCTTCAATTTCGTCTCGATGAGTGCCTTCAGTTTCGGGTTCACGTACTTCGTGCCCTGGGCGGTCCCGATGCCGGTGTTCTTGATCTCGGACCAGGGGATCCAGTCGTGGCCGTATTCGTCGAGTTTGCGGATCTTCATCATGTTGCGGACCTTGCCTTTGTGGTTCGTGTACTGCCCGCAGAAGATTTCCGTCACGACACAGCGGTACAGGATGGCGGACACCGGAGCGCCCACATACATGTACGCGATGTCACCGGGTTCGAACTTCGCCGACTGTGCCCAGTAGATTTCATCCTGCTGCGCGAAAGCTTCCTCGATGTCATAGTACTTCGGGTTGGCCGGCACGAACCACTCGAGGGGCTCGCCGGGCACCCGGCGGGAGGACGTGCCGGAAGACTTCGCTTTCCGGATGGACAGGGCGTGGCTCTCCTCCAGCAGTTCCATGATGTACTCGTCCGAAACGGACCCGTCGAGGGCGACGGTGATCCAGTGTTTGCGGTTCATGTGGTAGCAGGGGTAGAACCCGTCGGCCTGCTCGAGGAGCGGGATCTTCACCGGGTCCAGCTTGACGTTCATGACTTCGATCTCATCTTCCGAATGTACGTCATTGTCCTGGGGCGTGCTCCCCTTCGCCTTCTTCTCCGGCGGCAGTTTCTCGCCCCGATCCTTCGCGAACTTCTCAGCGCTCAGCCGTTCGAGGCGGGCCTTCGAGACCGTCATGACGATGCCGTACCACTTCTGGGTCGGTGCATCGCGAAAAACCCCGATGTCCGGGTACTTCGGGAACGTGTGCTCGACGCCGTCGCCGTAAGCTTTGCGCACTTTCCGGGCGATGCGGTTCGACTGGTCATAGAGGAACGGCAGAGGTCGGAAACATTCCTCGGCGATGGACGTCAGGATGACCGCATAGTCCTCCCGCACCTGACCCACGAACGCGCCGATGGCGGTGGGGCTGCGCAGGGGCATGTACTCCTCCCCGAGGTCCGTGTCGATGACTTTGCCGGTGACGAACACGTCCGGTTCTCCGTCCGTGTGTCCCTCCGGTTCCGCCACGGTCACTTCGGCCCGGAAGGCGCCGCCCTGGAATTCGGCGGTATAGGTATAGATGTCCCCGTCCCGGGCAAAGCCGAAGGGCTCCAGGTTCTCGTAGACGGGTTCCATTCTGCGGAAAAAATCAGACTCGATGCTCAAGGGGTTCGCTCCTTATAATTACAGTACCTGTATTATAGCATTGTGCAACGTTTTCGTGTACAATACTTTTAGTTAATAATTGGAGGGAACGACCATGAAACAGGTACCGTCGATGGATCAGTGGCTGAAGGAAGCCAAGGCAGATGAGACCGCCGCGAAGTGCGGTATGTATCTCGTCCACAACGGCGTCGTCCGGGAAGACGCGAAGGCGAAGGTCCGGGGCGGCGACGAGAACGCTCCGCAGGTCACCGGCATGACCTTCTCCTACGACAAGGAAAAGGTGGACGCCGCCATCGAAGAGACCTACAAAATGCCCGGCATCTTCTACATCCGCACCTGGCTCGCGGAGGGCGAACTCGAGGTCGGAGACGACATCATGTACGTCCTCATCGGCGGAGACATCCGGCCCCACGTCGTCGACGCGCTGCAGTCCCTCGTCGGGACCATCAAGAACACCTGCGTCGTCGAGCAGGAGCACCACTGAATGGAAGCCGCGAAGCAGGTCCACAACATCCCTCCCCTCTACGATGAGGACTCCCGCATTCTGGTGCTGGGGAGTTTCCCGTCCATCGCCTCCAGAGAAGCCGCGTTCTTCTACGGCCACCCGCAGAACCGGTACTGGAAGGTGATGCCCACCCTCCTCGGCGAGCCCCTCCCGGAGACCGTCGAAGAGAAGGCCGCCATGATGCACAAACACCACATCGCCATGTGGGACACCATCGGCAGCTGCACCATCACCGGGTCCTCGGACAGTTCCATCACGGACGTCGTGCCGAACGACCTGTCCGTCATCCTGGAGACGGCACGCATCGAGGCCATCTTCACAAACGGCGCAAAGTCCACGGACCTCTACAGGAAATACATCTACCCCGTCACCGGCATCCCCTCCATCAAGGTGCCCTCCACGAGCCCGGCCAACGCCGCGTTCTCCCTGGAGCGCCTCTGTAAGGACTGGGGCGATGCACTGGCGCCCTACTTGCCACTACTGGAAATTATGGAAACGGAGGACAGACAATGAAATATCGTCTGAACACCACCAATTACTGGGACTTCCACACGGTAGAAGTCAATAAACTCCCGGGCAGGAGTTACTTCATCCCCTACCCGGACCGTAAGAAAGCCGACGCGGTCGCTCCGAAGGAGAAACGTTACGCGTCGGAAAAAGTCCTCTGCCTGAACGGCGACTGGGACTTCAAGTTCTATCCGAGACCGGCGGAACTCCCGACCGAGTTCGACACCGATGCCGTGTCCTTCGACACCATCGACGTCCCCTCCTGCTGGCAGTTCCGGGGCTATGACCGGCCGTTCTACGTGAACATCCGGTACCAGTTCCCCTTCGACCCGCCCCACATTCCAACGACCGAAAAGGTCGGGAAGCTCTTCTACATCCTGGGCGCGGACAAGGGCATCGGTCCCCGGACCGTGGACCCCGGTGAGGAGTACAACTTTGTGGGCGTATATCGCCGCAGCATCACGGTCGAAGACCCGGACAAGAACTATGTCATCTCGTTCCTCGGCGTTGCGAGCTGTCTGGACCTCTACCTGAACGGCAAGTTCATCGGCTACTCCGAGGGCGCGCACAACACGGCCGAGTTCGACCTCTCCGGCGAACTGGTCAAAGGCGAGAACGAAATGCTGGCCGTCGTCCACCGCTGGTGCAACGGCACGTACCTCGAGGACCAGGACATGTTCCGCAACAACGGCATCTTCCGCGATGTACTGCTCCGCGTCTCAGAACCCACCGACATAAAAGACATCAACGCGCGGACGGCAAAACAGGGCGATAAATACTCCCTGACCCTGACTGCGAACACCTATTCTGACACCGACGTCACCTTCACGGTAAAGGGACACGGTCTCGAGGAAACCAAAACTGCGTCCGCGGTCGGCGGTGTGGCGTTCGTCACCTTCGAGGACCTCGGCGTCACCGAATGGAACGCCGAAGACCCGACCCTTTACGACATCTATTACGAGACGGAGACCGCCTGCGTCAAGGAGCGCATCGGCTTCAAAACGGTCGAGATCAAAAAGGACCTCTTCCTCGTCAACGGGAAGAAGATCAAGTTCAAGGGCGTCAACCACCACGACACGTCCTGCACGAACGGCTACACGATGACGCCGGACGAGATCGAGCGGGACCTGCTCCTCTGCAAGGAGCACAACATCGACACGGTCCGCACGTCCCACTACCCCTCCGACCCGCTGCTCCTCGAGCTGGCAGATGAACTCGGCATCTACATCGTCGACGAGAACGACCTCGAGACCCACGGCACGTCCGTCATGCAGCTGAACGCGCCCGGCGACTACAACGCCATCTCCCACAATCCGGAATGGCTGCCCCGCTACATGGAGCGCATCCAGCGTCTGTACGAGCGGGACAAGGTCCGCGCGAACACGTCCATCGTCATGTGGTCCCTCGGCAACGAGGCCGGCGGCTACCACAACACGGACGCCATGTACGCCTGGCTGAAGACGAAGTCCGACCTGCCGGTCCACTACGAGAGCGCGGTCCACTGTGCGCGGATCGCCTACGACGTCGGTTCCGACATGTACCCGCCGGTCGCGAAACTCCGCGACATCGGCGAACACCGGTGCAAACAGGCCCCGATGAACGACCGTCCGTACTTCATGTGCGAGTACGCCCACGCCATGGGCGTCGGCCCCGGCAACACGGATGCCTACTGGCAGGAGATCTACCGGTATGACAACCTGATCGGCGGCTGCGTCTGGGAAATGGTGGACCATGCGGTCCTCCACGCGGACGGCACCTACACCTACGGCGGCGACCACGGCGAGTACGTGAACGACAGCAACTTCTGCGTCGACGGCATGTTCTATCCGGACCGCACGCCCTCTGCCGGCGCAAAGATCATCAAGTTTATCTACCGGCCCATCCGGCTCCGCCATCTCTTTGGCGATGTATTCGAACTGTTCAACACGACCGCCTTCTCCGAGGGCGACCGTTACCAGATGACCGTCACCTGGAACGACGGCACCACCGTCGACGTCCCCGTCACGGCGGGTCCGCTCGAGAAGGTACGAGTTACCATCCCAAGGGGCGCCGAAGTGAACGGCGCGCAGATCGCCGACGTCGTGGTCAGGGACAAGAAGACGGATGCCGTCGTCTCCGAAGGCTCCCTCATTCTGAAGCAGGCGGGCATCCCCGCTCCGGCCACCACGAACTTCCCGGCGGAAGCCTCCGTCGAGAACGGCCGCTTCACCCTGAAGCTCCCGAATGGCAAGACCCTGACCACCGCGGACGAGGGCACGCTCCTCTACCGCGCCGGCACGGACAACGACTCCCTCTTCGGCATCTACAGCAACATGCCGCCGTACTACGGCCAGAAGGAAACGCTGAAGTCCTGCGAGAAGACCGCCACCGGCTACAAGGTGGTTTCTGAGGTGAAGAACCGCATCGCCAAGTACCTCGTGGAAGACGTCTACGAAGGCACCGCGGAGGGCATCCTTGTCACGAGCCGCATCCACAAGACGGTCGGCGTCGGCACCCTGCCCCGCTTCGCGAAGTCCTTCCGCCTCGACGAGAGCTTCGACGACGTCACGTACACGGCCCGCACCGGCGAGAGCTACGCGGACATGAAGGAGCAGTTCCCGATCCGCACGGTCTCCTGCAAGGTGGCCGACATGACCGAGCCGAACATCCGGCCCCAGGAGAGCGGCAACCGCTGCGACTGCACCTGTGCCGCCGTTTCTGACGGCAGCACCACGGTCACTTTCGAAGCCGTCGAGAAGCCCTTCGAGCTGAACATCAAGCCCTACACCGATGAAGCGCTGAAGCACATGAAGCACCGGGAGGACGAGGTCCGCACCGGCACCTACGTGACCATCAACGCGTTCCAGATGGGCATCGGCACCGGCGCCTGCGGGCCCGGGATCGCGCCCGAGTACAAGTACTCCTCGGACGAGGCGTACAAGCTCAAATTCCTGATCAAATACTGAGCGACCTGAACTCGCAACGACAAAAAACTCCCTGTCCGACCGGACAGGGAGTTTTCTTATGCCTTGATTCAGTTGGCCACTCTCAGGTGGTAGGTGTACCCGCCGGGCTGGCAGGTGCGGAACGTGTAACCGTTCTGCAGGCACCATTTGATGATCCGGTCCATGGCGTTCACTGTGTACGGCTTGACGTCATGGCACAGGACGAGGGACTGGTCGTGGTATTTCACGCCGCTCGTGATGTTGTTGAACACACCGTCGGACGTCCGGGTCTTGCCCGCGTCATCGGCGTCGACGTTCCAGTCGTAGAACGTCAGGTACCGCTCGCCCGCCTGCCTCGAGAGGTCGCTCATGACCCCGCGGCAGTACCGGCGGCTGACCGTGTTGGACGTGCCGCCCGGGAAGCGCAGCATGGTCGATCGGTGACCGGTCTGCTTCTCGATGATCTCCTGGATGCGCTCGTGGTCGCTCCAGAAAGCTCCGGTGCTCTTGTAGATGGTCGCGTAGTTATGCGAGTACGTATGGGCCGCGATCGCGTGGCCGGCGTTATACTCTTTTTTGATGAGATTCTGATAGCTCGGGTAGGCGCTCGTGACGAAGAACGTCGCCTTGACGCCGTACTTGTCGAGGATGCCGAGAAGCTGATCGGTATAGGCAGCGGGACCGTCGTCGAAGGTCAGGTAGATGACCTTGCCGTTGTTCTGGACTTTGCCGTCGACGATCTTGTACTCGATACCGCCCTTTTCGTAAGTACCGTTCTTGTCGAAGTCGACTTTGCCGTTCTTGATGTACCAGTTGCCGAGGCCGTTGGACGCAAGGCCCGTGTAGCTCTTGTCGACACAGCCCTGCTTCACATACCACCAGCCCTTTTTGTTCTGGAAGACACCGTTGGCGCTCCAGTCGACCTGGCCGTTGCGGATGCGCCACCAGCCGTACTTGTTGTGCTCGAGACCGTCGTGCTCCCAGTCGACCTTGCCGTCCCTGACATAGAACCAGCCGTACTCGTTCTGGCAGACCCCCGTAGCATCGAAGTCGACATAGCCGTTTCTGATACGCCACCAGCCATATTTGTTATGCGCAATGCCGGTGTAGGACTTTTCGACTTTTCCGTCCTTCATGCAGGCCCATCTTCCTTTGGAATCCTGCTTGACCACACGTTCACTGCTTGCGTATGCAGACAGAGAATACATCGCCGCAAGGACACAGACCAGCAGAGCCGCCGCTGTGAGCCGTTTGGTGATGGACCTAACTACTCTCATGTTTCGTGCATCTCCTCTATTATTATATAATTATTCAACGTATATTGTAACGCAATCATTTGATAAAAGACAATAAGATAAGAAAAATCTTTGCAAAAAAGCTGACTCACACGAGCCAGCTTTTGATGGTTTCGATCTCTGCTTTGTAGCCCGGAAGCTCATTGGGCGTCTCCAGGAGGAAGGGCAGCCCCTGAAGGTTCGGGTGCGTGACGACCGCTCTGAGTCGCTCTTCTCCGATGCAGCCCTTCCCCAGTTTCTCATGGCGGTCCTTGCGGGCATATAGTACGTCATGGAATGCCCCCATCAGTCATTCAGTCGTTTCAGCACTTCTCCGGTGTCGCCGTCGAGGCAGATCGCGCGGTCGATGAACTCGACCGGCGCCCAGGCTTCCTTGTAGTTCAGACAGGCGTAAACGGCTTTCCTGTTGTCCCGGGTCATCTGCCAGAACGGATATTTGATGATGACCGGCGTGTTGGCCCCGACGCCGAGTTCCAGAAACAGGACATGCATCCCCTGATGACGCCGCAGAAAATCGGAATACGCAGCGGAAGCGTCTTGCCAGCCCTCGTCCTCTACAAAGCTGTCGTCGGACCGCAGGTTCATCGTGACCGGGGAACCGTCGTCCGGGCAGCGCGGAATGAGCGACGCCGGAATGCGCATGGAAACGGAGCCGTTCTCCGGGATCTGAAAGATACCGTCGACATCTTTCACGAACCCCTGCGCTTCCATCGCTTTCATGACCCACTTCTCATTGTCGTAAGTCCTGCCGTTCCGACCGTCAAGCGTCTGGAACAGGCCGTAGTCACCCTGTGTATAGAAGAGCCTCTTTTTGTCGAAGCCTGCCCGCTGGAACTGGTGGTCCACGTTCGTCGTAATAACAAAGTAGTCTTTGTCTTTCACAAGTTCCAGAAGGTCTTCGTAAACCGGTTTCGGCGGGGCGATGTACCGGTTATAGTAAATGTGGCGCGCCCACCAGGCCCAGCTGACTTCCGGTTCCAGCTGCATGACCATGAACCCGCCGGAGTACATGTCTCGGATGCCGTACGCTTTCGCGAAGTCCGAAAAGTATTGTTCGAAGCGTTCGCCGTCATAGGTCAGCCCCGCGGAAGTCGACAGGCCCGCGCCGGCGCCGATGACGATGGCGTCGGCCGCCCCGATCTCGATTTTCAGTTTCGCGATGGCCTCCGGACGTTCGAGCGTGCCCGCCGTCATCCGTCCGCTGAGCTGCCGGACTCCGGCATAGCCGCGGGAGATGGTCTCGCTGTAACCGTTCGGCCGGTCAAAGAAGTTCGTTTTCATAGTAATGTTTGTCCTCGTCTTTGAACACGTTGAAGATGACCCGGTCCATGGCATCGGGATGCTGTTCCATCCAGTCCGTTACTGTGGCAACGGCGATCTCCGCGGCCCGCTTGTTCGGGAACCGGAAGACGCCGGTGGAGATACAGCAGAACGCAACGGTCTTCAGCCCGTTCTCCAGACAAAGGTCCAACGTGTTTCGATAACATTCCGCCAGAAGGTTCTCGTGTTCGTCCGTCAGACGTCCTGCCACGATGGGGCCGACGATGTGCACCACGTGCTTTGCCGGCAGGTTATAGCCGGGCGTCAGCATGGGAACGGCCGTCGGCTGTTCATAGTCCGGGCCGTACTGCGCCCGCAGCTGATTCATCTGCCGATTGCATTCCGCCCGCAACTGGACGCCGGCGAACGTGTGGATGCAGTTGTCGATGCACGTATGCATCGGCACGAAACAGCCGAGCATCTGGGAGTTCGCCGCGTTGACGATGGCGTCCGTCTGCAGACGGGTGATGTCCCCCTGCCAGATGGACAGGCCGGGGCGCACTTCCGGGATGTCGGATACTGCAACGATGCCGTTCTCCGAAATGCGTTCCTGCAGATAGGCATCCTGTACGTCCAGTACATCGCCTGCAAGCGCCCGGGGCATACGAATGTTCATGAGGGAGCGAAGTGCTGTCCGCTTTCCCTCCGCATCCGCCGGTGTGCTCAGAGTTTTATAGTCCTGCGAATCGGCTTTGAACGCCTCCACAAGGTAATCCAGCCGTTCGTTCTGCGTCATATCGTCGCTCCTGTGTTTGCCTTTCGGATGTCGTCCACGACGTCCGCCATCGTCACCTGTTTCATTTCCTCTTCCATCCTGCTCTGGATGGCAGAAAGCCGGGCGTCCATCGCTCCATGGATGTTGCGCCCGACCGGGCAGGCGGGGTTCGGCTGCTCATGGAAGTGAAAGAGCCCTTCCTCATCGACGCAGTCGACGGCCCGATAAATATCATAAAAGGAAATGTCTTCCAGAGGCCTTGCGAGCGTGATCCCGCTCTTCCCCTGGCTGGAATTCAGGATGCCGGCATCTTTCAGCTTCGACAGCACCGTGCGGACGATGACCGGGTTCGCGCCGATGCTCCCGGCCAGGAAATTGCTCGTTACGGGCGTTTCATCGCTGAAATAGTCCACGGCGGACACCATGTGGGCGGCAATGGTAAAACGGCTTGTCATTTGCATATCGTATCCCTCCTGCAACTTGTAATTTAACATGTTACACGAAAGTTTGCAATGCAAACTGACAAGCCGCTGCTTTTCCTGTAATACTCTTGTGATCGGTTAGGCGCGAACGACGCTGATCCGCTCGCCGATGTGGCTGCCGGATTCGATCTCATCGACCATGGCGATGGCATAGTC
>R21__coassemble_2023_pt1 | contig 12438 bp, 8 predicted proteins | sample R21__metabat2_low_PE_053 | metagenome-assembled genome bin R21 | reverse complement strand
ACTACAGAGATAAGGCGGCCACCGCCGAGTCCCTGAAGGACGGCTGGCGCTGCACCGGCGATATGGCGTACAAAGACCCCGACGGGTTCATCTACATCGTCGACCGCAAGAAGGACGTCATCATCACCGGCGGTGAAAACCTCTATCCGGTCCAGATCGAAGACTTCCTTCGCAAGCACGACGCCATCAAGGACGTCGCCGTCATCGGCCTTCCGGACGAACGCCTCGGCGAGATCGCCACGGCCATCATCTCCGTCAAGGAGGACTGCCACCTGAGCGAGCAGGAAGTCAACGACTTCTGCAAAGGCCTGCCCCGGTACAAACGTCCCCGGAAGATCATCTTCGCGGAAGTCCCGCGGAACCCCACCGGCAAGATCGAGAAACCGAAACTTCGCGAACTCTATGCCGGCGCGAACCTCGTCGAACAGCAGACGAAGAAGTAAGCAATCCCCAAAGGAAGGTATATTATGAAGCAGTTGTTACTCGGAAACGAGGCAGTGGCCCGCGGTCTTTACGAAGCCGGCTGCCGTCTGGTCTCCAGTTATCCCGGGACGCCCAGTACCGAGATCACCGAGAACGCCGTCAAGTACAGCGACGACATCTGGTGTGAATGGGCCCCCAATGAGAAAGTGGCCATGGAGACCGCCATCGGCGCCTCCATCGCCGGCGGACGCGCGTTCTGCGCGCAGAAGCATGTCGGTCTGAACGTGGCAGCGGACCCGCTGTTCACTGTCGCCTACACCGGCGTCAACGGCGGCCTCGTCATCGCGGTCGCGGACGACCCCGGCATGTTCTCCTCTCAGAACGAGCAGGACTCCCGCCACTACGCGAAAGCCGCCAAGGTCATGATGCTCGAGCCCTCGGACTCCACCGAGTGCAAGGAGTTCACGAAGCTTGGCTTCGAACTCTCCGAACAGTTCGACACGCCGGTCATCCTGCGCCTCACGACCCGTGTGGCCCACTCGAGCAGCATCGTCGAACTCGAAGACCGTGACGACGTCCCGGTCAAAGAATATGTCAAGAACATGCCGAAGTACTCCATGCTTCCGGCCAACGCCATCAAGCGCCACGTCGTGGTCGAAGAGCGTCAGCTGGCAGAGCAGGAGTGGGCGGAGACCGCTTCCATCAACTCCATCGAATGGAACGATAAAAAGATCGGTGTCATCGCCGCCGGCATCACCTACCAGTACGCCAAAGAGGCGCTGGGCGATAAAGTCTCTTACCTCAAACTCGGCTGCGTGAACCCGCTGCCGAAGAAGCTCATCAAGGAGTTCGCGGAAGGCGTCGACACCCTCTACGTCCTCGAGCAGCTCGACCCGGTCATCGAGGAGCACGTCCGTGTCCTCGGCATCGACTGCAAGGGCAAGGAACTCTTCGACCTGAAGGGCGAGTACTCTCAGGCGATGATCAAAAAGGTCATCCTCGGGGAAGAGGCCGAGTACCTCACCACCGACATGGAGATCCCGCCCCGCCCGCCGGCACTCTGCCCGGGCTGCCCGCACCGCGGCCTCTTCAGCGCTCTGAAACCGCTGGACGTCATGGTCAGCGGCGACATCGGCTGCTACACCCTCGGCGCACTGCCGCCCCTCAGCATGATGGACACCACCATCTGCATGGGCGCCTCTGTCAGTGCCCTCCACGGCCGCAACAAGATCCGCCCCGACGAAGCGAAGAAGTCCGTCGCCGTCATCGGTGACTCCACCTTCGTCCATTCCGGCATCACCGGCATGATCAACGCGGCTTACAACCAGTCCAACTCGAAGATCATCATCCTCGACAACTCCATCACCGGCATGACCGGCCACCAGCAGAACCCGACCACCGGCAAGCGCATCGACGGCGAGCCGACCACGGCCATCGACATCGAGGCCCTGGCTCACTCCGTCGGCATCGAGCGCGTCATCGTGGTCGACCCCTATGACATCGCCGCCACCAGAGACGCCATCAAGGCGGAACTGGAAGTCGATGCCCCGTCGGTCATCATCTCCAGAAGACCCTGCGTCCTTCTGAAGGAAGTCCGCGCGAAACAGCGCAAGCCCTTCCATGTGGACCCCGACAAGTGTGTCGGCTGCAAGGCCTGCATGAAGATCGGCTGCCCGGCCATCAGCATGAAGGGTGGGAAGTCCGTCTTCGACTTCACCCAGTGCGTCGGTTGCGGCATGTGCAAACCCTTATGTAAATTTGACGCCATCAAGGAGGGAGACTGACCATGACCAGAAGCATTCTCATCGTCGGCGTCGGCGGCCAGGGCACGCTCCTCGCGTCCCGTCTTCTCGGCCGGACCCTCCTCGCCAAAGGCTATGACGTCAAGATCTCCGAAGTCCACGGCATGTCCCAGCGCGGCGGTTCCGTCGTCACCTACGTCCGTTACGGCGACAAGGTCGCCTCTCCCATCGTGGAGAAGGGCGAAGCGGACATCATCATGAGCTTCGAAGAACTGGAGGCGGCCCGCTGGCTGCCCTACCTCAAGAAGGGCGGCAGCATCATCGTCAACACCCAGCAGATGGACCCGATGCCGGTCATCACCGGCGCGGCGGTCTACCCCGAAAACGTGCTCGGTCAGCTCGAGGACCTCGGCGTGGACGTCCAGCCCGTTGACGCTCTGAACCTCGCCGTGGAAGCCGGCACCCCGAAGGCGGCCAACGTCGCTCTCATCGGTGTCGTCGCGAAGAACACGGACATCGAACAGGATGTCTGGGAGGAGACCATCAAAAACACGGTCCCCGAGAAGTTCCTCGAACAGAACCTCAAAGCCTTCCGTCTCGGGTACAACGCATAACGAAAAAAGACAAAACTCTTCTGCCGTCCGGTAGAAGAGTTTTTGTTTGTGGTATACTGAGGGCAGAAACAATGAGCTGCCAAAAGGGAGGAACGACTATGGTGAAGAAAAAGAGATCGGTCATCCGACGCATCGTAGATGGTTTCCTTGCCATCCTGCTCATCCTGGTCCTGCTGCTCGCAGCCGGCATCGCCTACCTGTCGTTCACAGAGTACAAACCGGCCGGGGCCTCGACCAGCCCTATGCCGGGGTGGACGAGAAGTCGGTCCAGTACTATATGGTCGACGGGTTCATCGTCTCGAAGAACCTGAAAGTCGACTCCCTGAAAACGCAGGACTACGGATTCCGCAACACGGATCACAACCCGGTCGTACTCGAAGCGACCCTCGCCTGAAAACCTCAAAAAACCACAGGGCTTTGCGAAAAATCCTTCGCAAAGCCCTTGCTTTTTATTATTAAAGAGATATAATACTAGATAGATTAGCACTCTTTGAAAAAGAGTGCTAAATTCACGCTGAAGGGGTACATCTCCCCGGAGCATACAAAGGAAGTAAACACTATGGCAAAGAGACAATTCAAAGCGGAGTCCAAGCGGCTGCTGGACCTCATGATCAACTCCATCTACACGAACAAGGAGATCTTCCTGCGCGAGCTCATCTCCAACGCGAGCGACGCCATGGACAAACTCTATTATAAGTCCCTGACGGACAACATCACCGGCCTGTCCCGGAGCGACTTCGCCATCGAGATCTCGGCGGACAAGGACGCCCGGACCCTCACCATCACCGACAACGGCATCGGCATGACGAAGGACGAACTGGCAGACAACCTCGGTACCATCGCGAAGTCCGGTTCCGGCCTCTTCAAGGAAGGCGCGGACGACGAGAAGGCTGCCGAAGACATCGACATCATCGGACAGTTCGGCGTCGGTTTCTACTCGGCGTTCATGGTCTCTCAGAAAGTCGAAGTGCTGTCGAAGGCCTTCGGGGAAGACCAGGCATGGCTCTGGACCTCCACCGGCGCGGACGGCTACACCATCAAGGAGGCGGAGCGTGACGGCCACGGTACCACCATCATCATGACGATGAAGGAGGACACCGATGACGAACGCTACTCCCGTTACCTCGAAGAGTACGAGATCAAACACCTCGTCAAACGGTATTCGGACTACATCCGCTATCCGATCCGCATGGAGTGCACCAACCAGAAACTGAAAGAGGGCACGGAAAACGAGTACGAGGAAGTCAAAGAAGTCGAGACCCTCAACACCATGAGCCCCATCTGGAAAAAGCAGAAGTCCGAAGTCACTGACGAGGAGTACGCGAACTTCTACAAGGACACTTTCCACGACTACAACGATCCGCTCCTGACCATCCGTTCCTCGACGGAAGGCGCGGCCACCTATACCGCCCTCATGTTCGTCCCGGGCAAGGCGCCCATGAACTTCTATTCGAAGGACTATGAGCCCGGCCTGAAGCTCTATGCCTCCGGCGTCATGATCATGGAGAACTGCAAGGAACTCCTGCCCGAATGGTTCCGCTTCGTCCGCGGTCTCGTGGACTCCGAAGACCTGTCCCTCAACATCTCCCGTGAGATGCTGCAGCAGGACCGCCAGCTCCAGGTCATCGAGAAGAGGCTCGAGAAGAAGATCCACGACGAACTGAAGACCATGCTCCGCAAGGACCGCGAGAAGTACGAGCAGTTCTGGGATGCGTTCGGCATCCAGATCAAGTACGGTACCTACGCGGACTACGGCATGCACGGCAAGGAACTCAGTGACCTCGTCCTGTTCCGCTCCAGCTTTGAGGACGGCAAGTACACCACCCTCGACGACTATGTCAGCCGAATGAAGGAAGACCAGAAGTACATCTACTATGCCTGTGGCGAGACTCCCGAGAAGATCGCCCAGTTGCCTCAGACCGAACTGGTCGCCGACAAGGGCTACGAGATCCTCTACCTGACCGAAGACGTCGACGAGTTCAGCGTCCGTACCCTCTACGCTTACGAAGAGAAGGAGTTCCGCTCCATCTCCGATGACGACCTCGGCATCGAGACCGAAGAGGACAAGGAAGCCCTCGAGAAGACCGCGGAGGAGAACAAGAACCTCTTCCAGGCCATGAAGGAAGCCCTTGGCGATAAAGTCGCGGACGTCAAGGCGTCGAACCGTCTGAAGAGCCACCCGGTCTGCCTGTCCACCGAAGGCGGCATCTCCATCGAGATGGAGAAGGTCCTGTCCCAGCAGATGAACGCGGACAACCGTGTCAAGGCGCAGAAGGTCCTCGAACTCAACACCGAGCACCCCATCTTCGCGAAACTGCAGGCGCTCTACACCGATGACCCGACGAAGATCTTCGACTACGCCGAACTCCTCTACGACCAGGCACTGCTCATCGAGGGCCTGCCGGTCGAGGACCCGGTCCGCTTCTCGAACCTGATCTGCGAGCTGATGTAAGGGCGATTAACCTCCCTTTGTAAACATTTGTAACCACCGAACGGTCGTTATGATGGATTTTTTGCCACCATAACGACCGTTCGTCTGCGTTTTATGACCGCTCCCGCGGGGGAACCCGTCGGGGGCGTTTTTTTGCGCTACAATGACGAACGTTCGAAATGTTGTCAAACCACAAAACAGAAAGGAAGGAATGAAACGATGAGACGAATGACCCTGACCGGCCGCCTGACGAGGGAACCGGAACTCAAGGAGCTGACCTCCAAAACGGATGAAAGCGTCAAACTCAAACGGCTGACCTTCAGCGTTGCCAACAATGACAACGGGAAAGAGAAGGACCCGGAGTTTTTCGATGCTGTCTGCTGGGACCAGCTCGCCCTCTGGGGCAGCCAGTACCTCAAAAAGGGCAACCGGATCCTGCTGACCGGCATCCCCCACAACGAAGCATATGAGAAGGACGGTCAGAAACGGACCCACTTCAAGATCGTTGCGGACAAGATCGAACTCATCGGCTGACAGGGCGGTCAGTCACAGTACCTCTCCCGTGCCGTTTCTGCCGCGGGGCCGGACCCTTTCTGAAGGAACAGTAAGACGGCTTGCAGAAAAGATCAAAAACATGGACCACGTTGTGCCGGCTCCGTCGCAGAGGCGGCACGGGGAGAAGAGAAAGAAGGAGACTCTATTGATTGCGAACACTTTGAAAAACCGGCTCACGGCCATCCTGCTGGCAGCCATCCTGCTCGTCGGCACCGGGGTCGTCGGCCTCACCGCGCTGGCCGCTCAGACGGTCACCATACGGATCGCCAACATCCCACGGGCGGAGGACAACCAGTACTCCAACAAGAACTGGGGCCACCCGGAACTGAAACTCATGAACGGCTGGACGGTCAAGGTGGAGACTTACTTCACCGTCAAGATCCTCGACAACTACGACACCGGCAATGTCGTCTACTGTCTGGAACCGCCGTCGAGCCTGCACACGGGAGACTCCCTGTCCCAGCAGGGGGACACCGTGAACTTTTTCCGCAGTAAGTTCCCCTGGAACGGACAGCTCAGCGGGGAGTGGCAGAGAAAACTCATCGCCGCCATCCTGTACCACGGCTACCACGGCACCTGCAACCTGAAGACTTGGGTCACGCAGAACGGCGGGGGACGGGCGCAGCTCGCGAAGTACTGGGCCACCCAGCTCCTCATCTGGGAGTCCATCATCGGGGAGCGGGACCCGAATTTCAACCGCATCAACGTGCCGAACGGGACCGTGTCCGTGGACGGCTTCGTGACGAACGGCAACCCCATCCGCTCGGACATCTACAACTATATGGGGGAGATCGAGAAAAAGGTCAAAGCGGACCTGCTCTGCCCGTCCTTCGTCAACCAGAACGGCGGCCTTGCCGAGACCTTCACCCTGAAGTATGACAATGCCACGAAACAGTACAAGACGACCGTGACCGACAAGAATGGCGTCCTTTCGAAGTGGGAGTTCAAGGGCGATGGACTGACCTTCACCAAAAACGGGAATGACATGACCATCTCCGCGTCGAAGCCCATCGACGGGACCGTCGAGTTCCAGGCGAACCACAACGTGCCGACGTCGGCCATGGTGGTCTGGGGCGACGGGACCATCAGCAAGACGGGCGCGGGGAAGCAGGATGTCGTCGCTTACGGGCAGAACCTCAGCGAAGACTTCACGGCCTATGCCAAGGCAAAGACCGAAGCGCCCCAGGTCGGCAAACTGACCCTGACAAAAGTCGACAAGGACTACCCCGAGAACAAACTGACCGGCGGCGAGTTCACGGTCTACGACAACCCTCAGAAACTGAAGACGCTCGATGAGAGCAAGTGTAAGAAACTCGGCACCATGAAAGAAGTGGAGAAGGGCGTCTATGAGATGGCGGACCTTCCCATCGGCGCGTACTTCGTCGTGGAAACGAAGACCCCGGAAGGCTTCCTGCGGGACACGACCGCGCACTACGCGGAGATCACCAAAGCAGGGGAGACCGTGGTCGTCTTCAACGACGCCAAGTCCCGTGCTTTTATCAACGAAAAGAGCACGACCAAGCCGGTGACACAGCCGTCTACGGAACCCAGCACGGAACCGAAGACGGAGCCGTCCACTGAGCCGAAGACGGAGCCTAAGACGGAACCGAAGACGGAGCCGTCCACTGAGCCGAAGACGGAGCCGAAGACCGAGCCGACGACGGAACCGTCTACAGAGCCTAAGACAGAACCTTCTACCCAGCCGACCGTCGTGCCGAAGCCGTCTTCCACGACGACTACAACGACTACTACGACCAGACGTCCGACCACAACGACCACGACCCGGACGACCACCCGGACCACGGTCCGTCATGCAGCTCCGGTCAACACAGGCGATGAGTCGAAAACGATGCTGTGGGCCATGGTCGCGGCTCTGGCAGCCGGTGTCCTGGGCGTCCTGTTCTTCCTTCGCAGGGAGCAGGAATAGGCAACTGTCCATTGCTTTTCCGGTGCCACTTGTACTATAATCCCACTTGGACACTTTTTAACATTTAGCAAGATAGTGGGTACTTATGTCGAATGAAACGAGATACGACCGCAGTGTCGTGGACGACCTTCTGAAGGCCGCGAAAGAGCATTTCCTGAAGAACGGTTACGAAAAAGCTTCGCTCCGAAAGATCTGCTCCTCGGCGGGAGTGACGACGGGCGCTCTGTACTTCTCCTTCGCAAACAAGGAGGCATTGTTCGATGCCCTGGTCGGGCCGACGCTCCAGCGACTGGACGCGGTCTTCGACCGAGTCGAACGGGAAGTCCTGGAAGAAGGAGGAAAGAACTTTGACGCCAACCGGTTCAATGACTTCATCTTCAAGTTCCTTGTGGACAACAAGGACGGTGTGCGGCTCCTGATGGCCCGCGCGGAGGGCTCTCAGTATGAGGACTTCGCCCGGAAGATCCACCGTCATGTCGAGCGACTGATGTCTTATTATGCCAAAACCGTCGCCGGCGTCGAGGTCAACCACGATATCGTCAGCATCCTCACCAACATGTATTTCACCGCAGTCGGCGACCTCATCTCGAGAGACTATGGCTATGAAGAGATGAGCATCGTCGCGGGAGCGCTTCGCGCCTGTATGGAAGAGGGCTTTTATGCCATGCTGAGACAGCAGAAGGAGAAAGGTTGACATTCCTCTCCCGTTCGGTGTAGAATCCTTACATACTTGCGATGAAGGAGACAGTAGTCTTACGGAAAACGCGCAGAACAGAGAAGGTCTCCATGGGCTGGAAGAGACGGACTGCAGGCGTGAGACGAACACCACTCCGGAGCAGCGGTGCGAAACAAGTGCCGCCGGGTTTGCCTCCGTTAGAAGGGCTCAATGAGTGAAACTCAAGGTGGAACAGTGTCAGAATGATTTGGCACCCTTGAAAAGGACGAGCGTCCTGTTCAGGGGTGCTTTTTGTTTCGGAAATTATTTAAAGGAGTCAGACTCTATGAAAATCATCAATTCCCACAGCGAGACAGTCGTCTGCCCGCCCGAGGAAGAACTGGAAGTCATCCGCCACTCGGCGGCACACATCATGGCCCAGGCCATCCAGCGCCTCTGGCCGGAAGCGGACTTCGCGTTCGGCCCCGCGACCGACAAGGGCTTCTACTATGACGTCGACCTCGGCGACACCAAACTGACGGACGAAGACCTTCAGCGCATCGAAGACGAGATGCGGAAGATCGTCAAGGAGAACCTCCCGTTCAAGTCCTTCATCCTGCCCCATGACGAAGCGAAGAAACTCATGGCAGAGCGCCACGCGAAATACAAACTCGAGCACATCGATGACTTCGACGCCGACGAAGAGATCAGCTTCTTCCAGCAGGGCGACTACATCGACATGTGCACCGGCCCGCACATCACCTACACCAAGGCCCTCAAGGCCTTCAAGGTCACCTCTCAGTCCGGCGCTTACTGGAGAGCCGACAAGAACAACAAGATGCTCACCCGTATCTACGGTGTCGCCTTCAAGACCAAGGACGAGCTTGCCGAGTATGAGCGGCTCATCGCCGAAGCCGAGAAGAGAGACCACAGACGCATCGGTAAAGAGATGCAGCTCTACATGATGGTCGACGAAGGCCCCGGCTTCCCGTTCTGGCTGCCGAACGGCATGCTCCTCAAGAACTCCCTCATGGAGTACTGGAGAGAGAAGCAGGCGGAGTACGGCTACGAGCAGATCGAGACCCCGACCATCCTGTCCCGGAAACTCTGGGAGACCAGCGGCCACTGGGACCACTATAAAGACAACATGTACACGACCCTCATCGACGATGAGGACTTCGCGGTCAAGCCCATGAACTGCCCCGGCGCCTGCCTTGTTTACAAGAGCCAGCCGAGAAGCTACCGCGACCTGCCCCTTCGCCTTGCCGAGGCCGGCCATGACCACCGTCACGAGCTGAGAGGCGCCCTCCACGGTCTGTTCCGTGTCCGCGCGTTCACGCAGGACGATGCGCACCTCTATGTCCGCCCCGACCAGATCACCGAAGAGGTCACGAAGACCACACAGCTCATCACCGACTACTACAAGCAGTTCGGTTTCCCGTTCAAGGTCGAACTTTCCACCCGTCCCGAGGACTCCATGGGTTCCGATGAGGACTGGGAGCTTGCGACCGAAGGCCTTCGTGTGGCCCTCGACAGCATGGGTATGGAATACACCGTCAACGAAGGCGACGGCGCGTTCTACGGCCCGAAGATCGACTTCCATCTGACCGACTGCCTCGGCCGTACCTGGCAGTGCGGTACCATCCAGCTCGACTTCCAGCTGCCGCTGAACTTCGAACTGGAGTACACCGACCGTGACGGCGAGAAGAAACGCCCGATCATGATCCACCGCGCGGGCTTCGGCTCCTTCGAGCGCTTCATCGGCATGCTCACCGAGCAGTACGCCGGTAAGTTCCCGACCTGGCTCGCTCCGACGCAGGTCAAGGTCCTGCCCGTCTCCGAGAAGACCATGGAGTACTCCCAGAGCGTCTTCGCGGCACTCCGCGACAAGGGCATCCGTGTCGTCCTCGACGACCGCGGCGAGAAGATCGGCTACAAGATCCGCGAAGCCCAGCAGGTCGACCGCGTTCCCTACATGCTCATCCTCGGCCCGAAAGAGTCCGAGACCGGCGAAGTTTCTGTCCGGAACCGTTCCGGTGAGACCGAGACCATGAGCCTCGAAGCCTTCACCGAGAAGGTCCTGAAGGAGATCGCCGACCGCGCATAAACCCGTTGGCGATCCACTGACAAAACCTACAGACCGCGCAGAAGCGTCCGCTTCCGCGCGGTTTCTTTTGTCAAGAAAAAGATTACGGTCATTTTTGTTGTTTCTTTATGTTTCACCCTCCCAAAATGTGTATAATAAAAGATAGCAAACACACGACAAACCTGTGAGGAGGGCACCCATGAAACTTGGGATCATCTCGATCAACGCTCATACCAAAGTGCTGAACCCTGCATCGCCCCTGCACTCCTATGTGTTCCAGCAGTTCCTCAAAAAGAACGGGTATGACAGTACGATCATCGACTATAAACCGGTCTACTACGGCAGCTCCGACGTCGCGGTCCGCGAACCCCTCATCTGGCGGTCTCAGCGGCCCGGAGAGGACCTCAAAAAACATGCCGATGACCTGCGCCGCTGGTCTCTGCTCTACGAAGACCGTAAAGTGCGCTTCGACAAGTTCAAGGAGTTCGTCGACACCCACTATGTCCAGACGGAGAAATGCTACAATCCGCAGCTTCTCGACGAGGAGGACCCGGGCTTCGACTGCTACCTGTGCGTGACCGACATCATCTGGAAGGACAACCCCGTCAACGGCTTCGACAAGGGTTACACCCTGGCCTCAAAGTGCATGGAGGGGAAGAAGAAGATCGCCTACACCGCGAGCCGCAGCGCCTCGAAATTCCGCCCCGAGCGGGAGCAGACGTTCCTCGACCGCATCGCCGACTTCGATTTCATCTCGGTCCGGGAGACCAGCTTCCAGGAATACATCAAAGAGCTGACCGGCAAGGAAGTGCCCGTCCTCTGCGACCCCATTTTCCTGATGGGCAAGGACTTCTATGAGGACCTCGCGAAACAGCCGGACTATGTGCCGGAGAAGGACTTCGTCGTCATCTATCTCGCGATGAACCAGAACAACAAACTCGTCAAGCTGGCGTCGGACTACGCCGAACAGCACGGGCTCGAACTCATCGAACTCAGCGAGTACCCGGACGACGCGGACTTCCCCGAAGGCACCCACCACAAGGTCATCTACGACATCGGTCCGGATGAATGGCTCTGGTACCTGCAGAACTCGAAGATCAACTTCACGAACTCGTTCCACGCCTTCTGCCTGTCCATGATCTGCCACCAGGACTTCATCTCCGGCTTCCGGGGAGGGGACAAGGTGGACAACGTCCTGAACCTCTTCGACCTCGGCTTCCGCAAGATCCACTCGGACAACGTGGCCGACCTCGAGAACGTCCCGGACATCGACTTCGACGCGGTGGACAAGAAGCTGGAAGCCTTCGCGAAAGAGGGCGGCGACTTCGTCCTGAACGCCATCCGCTATCTCGAGACCCACGACCACAAACCCTTCCTGACCGAAGAGGAACTGGCCACACAGTCGAAGGCGCTGTTCGACCGCCACGAAGCGGTGCGCATTGCCGAAGAGGAACGCATCCGGGCCATCGAAGAGGAGAAGGCGCGGAAAGAAGCGGAGAGACAGGCCGCCATCGAAGCCGAAGAGCGGAAACTCAAAACGAAGATCCGCCACGTGCTCGGACGCATCCGCCGCGCGATGATCCGCTTTCTCGAAAGCCTGTAAGCGACCGGACCCCATTACCAAAACAGACCCCAAACTCGCATGAGCTTGAGGTCTTCTTTTTGTCTATTTTCGTTTTTCCGGGGGCGATTCACCGCACCGTGAAGCACAGCCACTCGCCGTCCGCTTTGCGGGAGAGGACTTCAAACCCGTTGGAGGCAAAGGCGTCCAGGACGTCCTGCTCTCTGGTGTTCAGGATGCCGGAGACGATGAACACGGAACCCGCTTTCATGAAGTTCCGGGCCGTCTCGCAGAAGAGGACAATGATGTCCGCGACGATGTTCGCGACGACGATGTCGAAGGTGCCGGAGACCTGCTTCGCCATGTCTCCGCAGTGGTAGGTGAGGACGGGGTACTTATGTCGAATGAAACGAGATACGACCGCAGTGTCGTGGACGACCTTCT
>R21__coassemble_1915_pt1 | contig 13005 bp, 10 predicted proteins | sample R21__metabat2_low_PE_053 | metagenome-assembled genome bin R21 | reverse complement strand
GTTGTTTGCCCCATGCCACGGGGCGGAGGTGCTGTCATAGGGCTGAGCCGCACGGAATGCGGCGCTCGGGAGCGCCCTTGACAGCGCTGAAGAACTGTGGCACCCGAGCCCGAAGGGCGACAAATTCGGATTTGTGGGGCGTTTTAAGGAAATATTTGTTATAATGAATAGTTGGAAATCATCTTTGACAGGGAGGAAATGAAATGTCACTCGCAGGAAAAGGGTTTGCCCTTATGTGTGTCCCCGGCGACACCGCCAAGAACAAGGGGCTGACGACCCCGGACGATATCGAACGGTTCGACGACATCCAGTACGGACCTGACCCGAAATGGAACATGCTCGACGTGTATCGCCCCAAAAACGCGGAAGGGAAACTGCCGGTGCTCATCGACATCCATGGCGGCGGCTGGGTCTACGGCGACAAGGAACTCTACCAGTTCTACTGTATGGAACTTGCGCAGCACGGCTTCGCGGTCGTCAACTTCACCTACGGCCTCGCGCCGAAGTTCACGTTCCCGTCGAGCATGGTGGACACCGACAACGTCGTGAAGTTCGTCTTCGAGAACGCGGACAAGTACGGCTTTGACACGTCGAAGGTCTTCTTCGCGGGTGACTCCGCGGGTGCCCATATGGCGGCGATGTATGCCTGCATCTGCACGAACCCCGTCTATGCGGCCAACTTCCCGTTCACACCGCCGAAGGGCTTCGTGCCGACGGCCATGCTCCTGAACTGCGGCGTCTACAATGCCGAATCCATGGTGAACGGCAAAAACCCGCTCGGGAAATTCATGGCGGCCATGCTCGGCGACCTCATGGGCCACAAGCTCACGAACGATGACCTCAAACTCCTGAGCCCGGTCAACTATGTGACGGAGCAGTTCCCGCCCTGTTACATCATGACCGCCAACGGAGACTTCCTCCGCGGCCAGCCGAAGTATCTCAAAAAGGCGATGGAGAAGAACGGCATCCCGTACAAGTACAAGATGTACGGCACCCGGAAAGAACTCCTCATGCACGTCTTCCACTGCGACCTGCGCAAGGACGTGGCCCATGAGTGCAACACCGATGAAGCGAACTATCTGAAAACCTTTTGCTGAACGCAAAACACCATAAAGGAGAAATGAATATGAGCGCAAAAGACAAACTCATCGCGGACGTCGTGGCGCGCGGCGTGGCGACATTCACCACGAAGAACTTCCAGAACGTGCCCCGCCCGCTGGTGGCCGCGGTCAAGAAGACGCCAGTCGTCGCGGACTTCATCCGGAAACGCTATGACGTCGACGTCCACACGGTCCCGTCCTTCGACGGCCTCAAACTGAACGTCACCCGCTTCCACTGCAAAGGCGGCTGCAACTGGGACGGCAAAAACCACGTGATGCTCCTTGTTCACGGCTTCCAGGTCCAGCAGGCCATGATGTGGTTCAATCTGCCCTTCTTCCTGCCCCACGGTTACGACTGTGTCACCGTCGACCTGCGCACCGCCGGCCTCTCCGAAGGCAAGGGCATCAACACGATGGGCTGGAACGAGTCGAAAGACGTGGGCGAAGTCTGCAAGTGGATTCGCAAAGAGTACGGCGACGACGTCGTCCTCGGCCTCTATGGCCAGTCCATGGGCTCCGCCACCATCATGCAGTACAGCTCGACCGACCCGAACCTCGGCTTCATCATCGAGGACTGCGGGTACGCGAGCCTGAAGGACACCGTCAAGAACATCCACGACCGCTTCCTCGGCTTCGTCGACTGGGACGAGTTCTATCCGAAAGTCCTGAAGTATGCCGCCGTCGGGGACGTCAACTATGACATGGTAAAACCTGCCGAATCCGTCGCGAAGCTCGACCCGGACATCCCCATGATGATCCTCCACAGCATTCCCGACGCATACATCGTCATCGAGAACGCGGACCGCATCTATGAAGCGAAACGCGGCAAGAAGGAGATCCACAAGTATACGCTGGCTCCCCACTCCGCATCCTTCTTCATGCACCCGTTCCTGTACAAAAAGGACGTCGACGACTTCTTCAAAAAGTACGGCCTCGACAGAAAGTAAATCGCCACAGAAAAAGAGCCCTCCACTTTTGTGGAGGGCTTTCGTTATGTGTTGGCGATTTACCGGATGAAGAAAATGCTGGTCGCGATGATGAACTGGGCGATGTAGTACGTCGCGTGGTTCGTGATGACGTCGACAGGACGGTCCTTGCCGGTGCTGAAGTAGGTGCCGGAGAGGATGAGGTCCGAGATGGCGAAGAAGACGCCGCCGATGAACATGAGGTTCAGCGTCATATACTGGAAGTGGTTGTAAAGGGCCAGGGAGCCGGCGAGGAGGGTCATGCCGAAAAGGATGGCGCCGTAGATGCCGGTGATGGCCTTGAACTTGCCGTACTCCATCTTCATGACGGGGGCGAGGGCCAGGTTGCCGGCGCCGACCGCGCAGGCAATGACGAGCGGCAGGAGGATATACAGGATGGGAACTCCCGCGCCGTACTGCCAGATGAGGCCGATGATGAAGAGGATGTGGCCGACCGCAAAGGCATAGAAACCGGCAAAGGTGTAGATGTCGTTTTCTTTCGGGTAGACGAACTTGAGGTCCAGCCAGATGTCTCCGAGGAGACCGCAGAGCAGACCGATGAGCAGGAACGGTGCGAACTTCGCGTGGGCGGCACCGGCCGGGACGTGGCTCCAGGCGACCGCTGCCACGGACATGAACAGGACAGAGACAGACGACTTGATCATTGCCGCTTTGGTGGACTTCTCCTTCACGCGCTCGTAGAGGAACCAGCAGAGGTCCAGGGCGCCGAGGACTAACAGGATGATGAGTAATGCCATGGGGATCTCCTTTCTCTTTTTCATTTTTTGTACGGACGCACAAATGTCCGAACATCTTACAATTCCATCATAATGAATCGACCTGTACCTTTTCAAGGGACAGTTGGAAATGTATCGCAAAAAAATCATAAACCGCTCAAATATTTTATAGGAGAGGGAGTGGAAGTTTTCTATAATGCCATCAGTAACGAAAATGGAACCACTTTCCGAAAGGAGAAATGAACTATGGCATGGACACCACTCTGGAGACAGGCACACACGGAGGGCCTTCCCTTCGGACTCTTTGCAGGGAAAAACCACACCGTCGTCTGGGACATCCCGGCGTATGCCGGCGGCGATGCACTGCGCGTCAGCTTCCTGAACCACTATGGCAAGAAAGCCACAAAAGTGAAAGCGATGGGCATCAAGGTGGGCGACAAGGTCTACCCGGTCACGAAGGACGGCAAGACCTCTTTCAAAATCAACGCCGGTGAGCGCCTCTACTCCGATGAGATCAAAGTGGCAGTTCCGGAAGGCGAGACCATTCAGGCCCGCATCTGCATGGCAGATAAAAACGCGGACAGCAACATGACGGAAGAGTATGGCATGTCTTACAAAGGCAATCTCGTCATGGACGATGTCATGCCCAACAAACAGAAAAACAAACTGCTGGTCGACAATGGCATATATTACCCGGTCCCGGCCGTCGAAGGCATCGAAGTGCTCAGCAAAAAATCTCCGAAAGTCATTGCTGCATTCGGTGACTCCATCACTTCCATGAGCCGCTGGACCGTGCCGCTTGCCAAGCGTCTGCACGACGCCTATGGCGATGAATACGTCCTCGTCAACGAGGCCATCCTCGGCAACTGCCTGACCTATGAAAGAGGCGATGCCTTCAGTGGTATGTTCGGCGAAAAAGGCGTGAATCGCCTCGACAAAAACCTCGAGGGTATCGAGAACCTCGACACCGTCATGTTCACGCTCTGCACGAACGACTTCTCCTATGCGGACAAGAACCACAGAGAAGAGCTCTCGGCGGAGAACGTCATCAAGGCTGTCGAAGAGACTGTCGCGAAACTCCGCGCCCGCGGCCTCCGCGTCACCGGACAGACCATCATGCCCCGCTTCGGTTACTTTGCACCGCCGAAGTACGATGACTACATGAACGAGCAGCGCCACAAATACAACGAGTGGGTCCGCACGTCCGGCATCTTCGACTATTACCTCGATGCCGACGAACTCCTGAAAGACCCGAACAAACCCGAGTGGTTCGACGACCGCTACCACCAGGGCGACCACCTGCATCCGAACGCCGAAGGCGGCCAGAAGATGGCGGATGCCTATGACCTCGCAAAGCTGGTCGGTAAGGAATAAGAATCAAAATGCCCCCGAACGTCTGTCGACGGCCGGGGGCGTTTTCATGTCCTGACTTTTGGCCTGCTACTTGAATAAAGTGCCGGTTTATGGCAAACTATTATACGTTTACAAGTTATTATCTCTAAAAAGGAGTTCGAGCAAATGATCAAACTGTACGACGGCGGCGTTTACCTCGTCAACGGCACGGAGGTCGTGCCGGAAGCGGAAGCCGCGAAAGTCGAAGCCCTGACCGGTAAATCGCCCAGCAAAGAGGAAGCGAAGACCGGAACCATCGCCTATGGCATCCTGAAAGAACACAACCAGGCGGACACCATGGACCAGCTGCGCATCAAGTTCGATGCGATGGCGTCCCATGACATCACGTTCGTCGGTATCGTCCAGACCGCCAAGGCATCCGGCATGGAGAAGTTCCCGCTGCCCTATGTCCTGACCAACTGCCACAACACCCTGTGCGCGGTCGGCGGCACCATCAACGAGGACGACCACATGTTCGGCCTGTCCGCGGCGAAGAAGTACGGCGGCATCTATGTCCCGCCCCACATCGCGGTCATCCATCAGTACATGCGTGAGATGCACGCGGGCTGCGGCAAGATGATCCTCGGCTCTGACTCCCACACCCGTTACGGCGCCCTCGGCACCATGGCCATCGGCGAAGGCGGCGGCGAGCTCGTCAAACAGCTCCTCGAAGACACCTACGATGTCGCCTACCCGGGCGTTGTCGCCATCTACCTCGACGGCAAACCCCAGCCCTTCGTCGGCCCGCAGGACATTGCCCTTGCCATCATCGGCGCGGTCTTTAAGAACGGCTTCGTCAAGAACAAGGTCATGGAGTTTGTCGGCCCCGGCATCAAGAGCATGACGACCGACTACCGCAACGGTGTCGATGTCATGACCACCGAGACCACCTGCCTCAGCTCCATCTGGGAGACCGATGAGGACACGAAAGCCTTCCTCGAAGAGCACGGCAGGGGAGACGACTACAAGAAACTGGCGCCGGCCGACGTCACCTACTACGACGGCTGTGTCTATGTCGACCTGTCTACCATCAAACCGATGATCGCCCTTCCGTTCCACCCGTCGAACGTCTTCGAAGTCGACGAGGTCAAGGCCAACGCGAAAGACATCTTCGCCGAGGTCGAGAAGGAAGCCGCGAAAGTCGCCGGCGGACGTGCCGACTTCACCCTGTCCGACAAGATCGTCGACGGCAAGGTCGTCGTCCAGCAGGGCGTCATCGCGGGCTGCGCGGGCGGTAACTACACGAACGTCGTCGAAGCGGCCAACGCCCTTCGCGGCAAGAGCTGCGGCTACGGCGAGTTCTCCCTCTCCGTCTACCCGTCCTCGCAGCCCGTCAACATCGAACTCACCCGGAACGGCGCCATCGCCGACCTCATGGCCGCCGGTGCCATCATCCGTTCCGCGTTCTGCGGCCCCTGCTTCGGCGCGGGCGATACCCCGGCCAACAACGGCCTCTCCATCCGTCACACCACCCGGAACTTCCCGAACCGTGAAGGCTCCAAGCCCGGCAACGGCCAGATGGCTGCCGTTGCTCTGATGGACGCGCGGTCCATCGCCGCAACAGCCGTGGGCGGCGGTGTCCTGACCTCTGCAGAAGAACTGGACTGCTGGGGCAACGTTCCGGAATACCACTTCGACAAAGGCGTCTACGAGAAGCGCGTCTACCAGGGCTTCCAGAAGGGCACCGGCGAAGACCTCGTCTACGGTCCGAACATCAAGGACTGGCCGGAGATGTCTCCGCTCGCCGACAACATCCTTCTGAAGGTCTGCTCGAAGATCATGGACCCGGTCACCACCACCGACGAACTCATCCCGTCCGGCGAGACCTCGTCCTTCCGCTCGAACCCCCTCGGCCTTGCCGAGTTCACGCTGAGCCGCCGCGACCCCGAGTATGTCGGTCGTTCCAAAGCAGTCGACGTTCTCGAAAAAGCCCGTGTGGCCGGCGAAGACGTCACCGCGAAAGAGGCGGAACTCACTGCTGTCTTCGAGACCATCAAGACCATCCCGGGTCAGGAGGACATCGAGATCCCTGCCACCGAGATCGGCTCCATGGTCTACGCGGTCAAGCCCGGCGACGGCTCTGCCCGTGAGCAGGCCGCTTCCTGCCAGAGAGTCATCGGCGGTCTCGCGAACATCACGAAAGAGTACGCCACGAAGCGCTACCGTTCCAACGTCATGAACTGGGGCATGCTGCCCTTCCAGATGGACGCGGAACCGGATGCGTTCGAAGTCGGCGATTACATCTATGTCCCCGGCATCCGCAAAGCCCTCGACGACAACGCCCTGGAAAACATCAAGGCTTATGTCATCAAGGACGGCAAGACGTCCGAACTCGACCTCTACATCACTCCGATGACCGAGAACGAGCGGGAGATCGTCAAGGCCGGCTGCCTCATCAACTTCAACCGGAACCGCAAGAAGTAAAACTTCTTTGGAGAATATGGAGGAGACAAGAATGATCCAGAAAAAGAGCATTCTGGCGCGGAACCGTGTCCTGTCCATGATCATGGCGATCGGGATGATCATCGCCCTGCTGGTGCCGATGATCACCGCCATGGCGGAAGACACGACGGCGGCTCCCGCATCAGAACCGATCACCGCCACCGGCCAGAAGCAGGTCCTGCATATGGCCACCAGCGCCGACTTCGCTCCCTATGAGTACAAGGAAGGCGAAGGGTTCGCCGGCATCGATATCGAGATCGCCCAGGCCATCGCCGACAAACTCGGCATGGAACTCGAGATTACCGACATCGCGTTCGACTCGGTCATCGCGGGCGTCGTCACCGGCAAGTATGACATCGGTATGTCCGGCATCACCGAGACGCCGGAGCGTGCCCAGACCGTCAACTTCTCGGAGCATTACGCGAACGCGGTCCAGGCCGTCATCGTCAAAGAGGACTCGGACATCCAGTCCGCTGACGACTTCTACAACGTCGACGCCGAAGGCAACCCGGTCAGCGTCAAAGACGGACTGATGGTCGGTGTCCAGACATCCACCACCGGTGACCTCTACATCTCTGACACCGTCGAGAACGGCGGCGTCGGCGAAGACCACCGCATCCAGTACAAGACCGGCGCGGACGCCGTCCAGGCGCTCTCCACCGGAAAAGTCCAGGCCGTCGTCATCGACAACGAGCCCGCGAAGAACTTCGTCAAGCTCTACAAAGGCCTGAAACTCCTCAACACGCCCTATGTCGAAGAGGAGTACGCCATCGCCATCAACAAGAATAACACGGAACTCCTGCAGCGGGTGAACGTGGCGATCTCTCAGCTGAAGGCAGACGGCACCATCGCGAACATCACCAACAAGTACATCAACTCCGGCGACGACTCGGTCGACACGAGCACCCTTGCCGGTCAGTTCAAGCTGAACTTCATCAACGGCGACCGCTGGAAATGGATCGTCCAGGGTCTTGGAAGAACGCTTCTCATCACCCTGTTCGCCGTCCTCGTCGGTATCCTCATCGGTATCATCATCGCGGCCATCCGTTCGTCCTATGACAAGAACTATGAGGAACTGGAGAAGAAGGGCGGCCTGACGTTCGGACTCATGAAAGTCCTGAACTTCCTGTCGAACCTCTACCTGACGGTCATCCGAGGGACGCCCGTCGTGGTCCAGCTGCTCATCATGTACTTCATCATCTTCGCGTCCAGTAAGAACGGCACACTGGTCGCCATCCTGACCTTCGGTATCAACTCCGGTGCCTACGTCGCCGAGATCTTCCGTTCCGGTATCATGGCGATCGACAACGGTCAGTTCGAAGCCGGACGTGCCGTGGGCTTCAACTACTTCCAGACCATGCGGTACATTATCCTGCCGCAGATGATCAAAGTGGTCCTGCCCACCGTCCTCAACGAGTTCATCTCCCTGCTGAAAGAGACCTCCATCGTCGGTTACGTCGGCATCATGGACCTCACCAAAGCAGGCGACAACATCCGCGGCCGTACGCTGTCGGCGTTCATGCCCCTCATCGCGGTCGCCCTCATCTACCTGTGTCTCGTCATCATCCTGACCCAGGTCATGAAAGCACTGGAAAGGAGGATGCGTAAGAATGAGCGATAAGAAAGTCATCGTGAAAGCCGTGGCAAAAGAAGCGGCTCCCGCTGCCAAAGCAGCTCCGAAGAAACCGCTCTATCAGCCGAAAGGCGATGTGCTCATCTCCGTCAAGAACCTCGACAAGACGTTCAAGGAGACCATCCACGCGGTCCGCAACGTCACGACCGACATCCACAAGGGTGAAGTCGTCGTCCTCATCGGTCCCTCCGGTTCCGGTAAGTCCACCTTCCTGCGTTGCCTGAACCTCCTCGAGGTCCCGACCGGCGGCTCCATCACCATGGATGGCGAGGATATCATGGACAAGAACGCGGACCTCAACAAGCACCGCCAGAAGGTCGGCATGGTGTTCCAGCACTTCAACCTCTTCGACAACCTCAACGTCATCCAGAACATGACGATCGCGCCCGTCAAACTGAAAGGCGAGTCCGAAGCCGCTGCCAGCCAGCGGGCCATGAACCTCCTCGACCGGGTCGGCCTTGCCGACCGCGCCGAGGCGTACCCGTCCCAGCTGTCCGGCGGACAGAAGCAGCGCATCGCCATCGTCCGTGCTCTGTGCATGCAGCCCGAGGTCATCCTCTTCGATGAGCCGACCTCCGCTCTCGACCCGGAGATGGTCGGTGAAGTCCTGGACGTTATGAAACAGCTTGCCGCCGAAGGCATGACCATGGTCGTCGTCACCCACGAGATGGGCTTTGCCCGCGAAGTGGCAGACCGCGTCCTGTTCATGGCGGACGGTGCCCTCATCGAAGAAGGCACACCGGAAGAGATCTTTGACAACCCGAAGTCTGACCGCCTGAAGGACTTCCTGTCGAAGATCCTGTAAGCCATTAGAAAGAAGGACCTGAAATGGCAAAATCCAAAAAGAAACAGAACAAAGAGATGGGCGTCGGCAGCATCATCGCTCTCGTCGTCGCCGCTCTGACCCTCATCGCCATCCTTGCCGGCGTCGTCTTCTATGTCCACAGCGGCAAAGCCGGCATCAGCGAGTCCGCCGGCCTCATCACAGGCGTCGAGACGCAGGTCGCTACCGAGAATGCTGCAGGCGACGATGCTTCAAAAGCAGACACCTCTGAGGCTGAAGCGACCGACAAGGCCACCGGTGACAATGCGAAGGAAGAGGCCTCTGCAGCGGAGAAGAACGCCAGTGCCCGTTCTGCAAAAGAAGCGAGCACTCCGAAAGATTCCGCCAAGGGTTCTTCCGTCAACATCACATACCAGAGCAAGGTGACGGCAAAGCAGCTCGGTCAGTACTATGACGCTGACACCGACGCGTTCCGCAAGGCCTATGACGGCAAGACCGTCACGGTCACCGGAAAGCTTTCCGACAAGTCGGCCAAGATGCTGTACGTCGAACTCGCCACCGGCTCCAAAGTGCCCATGCGGGTATACCTCGACAGCGAGGAGCAGCGCACCCAGTTCAACGAACTGAAAGACGGCTCCACCATCACGGTCAAAGGCAACCTCGGCATCCTCTATCCGCAGACCATGGACGCCGGCGGGTTCCAGGAAATGGCCAATGGGCTCATCGCCCTCGACTCGGTCACCCTGGTCAAATAAACCGCGCAAATCGCCAAAAAGATCCAAGCGCGCTTCTCCCAAACGGAGAGGCGCGTTTTGCTGTTTGCTGATTCCGTACAGGTTATTGGGCGATGAATGTGACTTCTGTCCAATATTTGGCTTTTTGCAAAAAGAATAGTTTGTCTATTTCATGATTAACCTTACAAATGGGTATTTTTGATATATAATGAAAATGAGAGATTCCGCGGTTCCGGTAAGGGACGGGAAATCACATTATGAAAGGGAGATCTACCATGGGAAAAAGCTATGTCATCCTGAAGGATGCACCGGTCATGGACTACATGAACGACTTCGTCGCACTGCCGAAGAACTACGGTACTTATGAGTACTTCGCAAGAGAAGACGTCAAAGCGATCCGCGAGACCGTCTTCGCAGCACTCGACGACCTCGATGCACGCACCGGCCTGACCGAAGAAGTGAAAGGCTACAAGAAAGTCATCATCAAACCGAACCTGGTCAATGTTTACCACAAGGCGGGTTTCCAGGAAGATGACTATCCGGAGACCACGGACCCCCGTGTCTTCGAAGCTGTCGTCAACTGGTTCCGTGACAGAAACGACCATATCATCATCGCCGAGTCTTCGGGCAAACCGTTCCCGGCATCCGCTTCGTTCAAGATCACCGGCTATGACCGCATCGCCAAGCACTACGGCTGCGAACTCGTTCCGCTGGAGCGCCGCCCGGTCGTACGTTACATGCTGCCGAAGGCCGAGATTATGAAGGAGATCCTCATTCCGGATACCTTCGACGACATCGTCAACGGCGACGCTTTCTATGTCTCCGTCCCGAAGATGAAGACGAACATCTACACCGGCGTTACCCTGGGCTTCAAGAACGCCATGGGTACCATTCCGTACTTCCTGCGTGAGCGGAACCACACCCACGACATCAACAAGAAGCTTGCCGACATGCTGTACCTCTTCAAACCGAACTGCACCGTCATCGATGGCATCATCGGCGGCGAGGGCAACACCCCGGCTCCGGTCGACCCCGTCGACGTCCATATGATCGTCGCCTCCAACCAGTCCGTTGAGGCCGACCGTATCACCACCTACATGATGGGCTTCGATCCGAACGAGAACAAGCTCATCCAGGAAGCTGACAAGCGCGGCTTCGGCGACAAAGACGTCGAGATCGTCGGTAACGTCCGTGTCACTCCGTTCCGTCCGGCCTGCCCGTCCCTGATGCGCGGCGAGATCGTCGAGAAGATGCCGAACATCCTCGCGGTCGCCGGTCACACCATCAACGGTGCTCCGAAGATCACCGACCCGAACAACGTCACTCCGGACGAAGCATTCGCTCTGGAGCAGGCCTGCGTCGGCGGCTGCCTGTCCTCTCTGGCATTCGGCTTTGCCTGCGACCTGTACTCCCCGAACCCGAATTATGACGTCAAGGTCCTCGTCATCGAAGGCTCCGGCGTCGAGATCGATGGTACCCGTTACTGGTTCGACAAGACCGGTAAGCCCTGGACCAAGGAAGACATCTTCAGCTCCGGTTACAGAACCATCGCGATGGGCATGTGCACCGGCAAGGACATGATCGAGAACGCCACGTTCAAGATCGACCGCTGCTGCGACCCGGCTCAGTGCCTGAACGCTGCATCCAACGCCTGCGGTACTGTTACGGCTCAGCTGAACCCCGTCAAGAACACCTCTCTTGTCCCGGTCGCTGTCCCGATGCTCGTCTCCACGCTCCTCTACCGTGGTTACTGGATGATGAAGGGCAAAGCCGTCGACGTTCCGATGGAACACGGCGACAAGATCTGGGAGATCCCGGACCTCTCCCCGGCAGATGCCGAGAAGAACTACATCTCCTGGCCCATTCCTCCGCTCACTGCGAAGCAGAAACTGAACGGTATGAAAGACATGCTGACCTTTGCCGAGTCCCTGACCGGTATGCCCGGCATGATCAAGTACTACACCAAATAATTGCCTGTGCTTCCGCTAAGGCAAATAGCAAAAATGACCTCCCGTCGAAAGACAGGAGGTCGTTTTGCGTTATGTCAGTTTTGTCTGTGGGGAGTTCATTCAACCGGGAACTCGTTCATCCGGCAACTCGCGAACAGCTTTTGAAATCGTGTTGAGGACCCGTTTCTTATCTCCGGACCAGAGGGGTGCCAGCAGAAGCCTTTTCGGACCGTCACCGGTGAGCCGGTGGATGACGACCTCCTTTGGAATGAGGGGGAGGAGGGCACACAGGAGTTCCGTGTACTCTTCCAGTGTCATGACGTGGATGGGTCTTGCTCCGGGCAGCAGCGTGCCGGCTTTCTGGGCCTTGTACTGCTCGCCGAGGTCCGTGCCTTCGAGCACATGCAGGAGCTGCAACTTGATGCCCCAGGTGCCACATTCGACCGCGTAGCGCACCGTGGCAGCCATGTCTTCTTTCGTCTCGCCGGGAAGGCCGAGGATGACGTGGGTGACGACCGGGATGTCGAGCACCTTCAGGTCCCGGACCGCCTGCTCATAGACGTCATTACGGTAACAGCGGCGGATGTATGTTGCCGTCTCTTCGCTCGACGTCTGGAGCCCCAGCTCGACCCAGACCGGTTTGATGGCACGGAGCTCTTTCAGCAGGTCGAGGACTTCGGGCCCAAGACAGTCCGGTCTTGTGGCGATGGACAGCACCCGGACTTCGGGCCGACGGATGAGTGCCAGGTACCGCTCGCGCATACGGTCGAAGTTGCTGACCCCGTCGGAGTCTTTCACGAACCCGTCTTTTCCGGGGTACGTGCCGGTGAAACTCTGCACATAGGCGATATACCGCCCCTCTTCCGAATCTCCTTCCGGAAACTTCCGGCGGACCCGGCTTTTTGCCTCTTCCAGCTGGCGGTCGAGCGCATCTCCGATCACTCCGGGATCGCAATCAGCCGCGTTACCTGCCGCACGCTGCACAGCAGCGGCAAAGTCGCCGGACCCGCCGGCCGAGCAGAACAGACAGCCGCGGGTGTCCAGAAAACCGTCCCGGTTCGGGCAGGTGCACCCGCTGTCGAGGCTCAACTTGTACAGCTTTTCCCCAAACGTCTCTTTGCAGTAGTCACTGAGCGACGTGTACTTCATCCTCTCACCACCTTTCTTCTCAGGCTATTATGCCACAACAACCCAGCACCTTCAAATACCTCCGCAAACTGAAATTTGGCTTTGATCTTGCTAGCCGAATTCTTGACAGCGAGTTGCTTT
>R21__coassemble_1810_pt1 | contig 13582 bp, 11 predicted proteins | sample R21__metabat2_low_PE_053 | metagenome-assembled genome bin R21 | reverse complement strand
GAAGGTGGAGCCCATGGCTCCTTTTTGTTTTTACACCATTATATGGACGTTACCCAGAAGAGGCTTCTCGCGCCTTCAAAACGACAAACCTATTTTCGAAAACCAACGAATGGGTTTGCTTTTCTGTTCACCACCTGCTTCCGGCGCCCAGGCAACGCTCCCAACCACATATTTTCCTGCAGGCCGAAGGGCCGGAGTGCCCCTTTGGCCTGTTGTTTGCCCCATGCCACGGGGCGGAGGTGCTGTCATAGGGCTGAGCCGCACGGGATGCGGCGCTCGGGAGCGCCCTTGACAGCACTGGAGCACTGTGGCACCCGAGCCCGAAGGGCGACAAATTCGGAGTTGTGGAGGTGATTGGTGCGAGTGGTGCTTGTGTGTGAGGCATCAGAAAAAGACCTGCGGCGAAAGCTGCAGGTCTTTGGAGTTGCGTTGTATGGCTGGCTGGTAGGTAATGCTGATTGCCAGTGGACCAGCGGGGAGTGAGAAACTCGAAGTATTGAAGTTTCTTAAATGACGTAGTCCTGGTTGTCGGTCTGGCGGACGTCCTGGACTTCCGGGGTGTCGACGTCGGTGTCGAAGTGGAGCTCCTGGGCTTTCGCGTAGACTTTGGTGCCGGCCGGGATGGACCGGGTGAGGAAGACGTTACCGCCGACGATGGAGTCGTGGCCGATGACGGTCTCGCCGCCGAGGATGGACGCGTTCGAGTAGATGGTGACGTTGTCCTCGATGGTCGGGTGCCGGCGGACGTTGAGGAGCCCGCGGCCTTCCTTCAGGGACAGGGCACCAAGGGTGACGCCCTGGTACAGCTTGACGTGGTCGCCGATGACCGTGGTCTCGCCGATGACGATACCGGTGCCGTGGTCGATGAAGAAGTACTTGCCGATGGTGGCGCCCGGGTTGATGTCGATGCCCGTCAGGGAGTGGGCATGCTCGGTCATGATGCGGGGGATGATCGGGACGTTCATCTCATAGAACTCGTGAGCCAGCCGGTAGACGGTGATGGCGTAGAGTCCGGGGTAGCAGATGATGATGGCGTCCGGGCTCTCGGAAGCGGGGTCGCCGTCGAAAAGAGCGTGGACGTCCGTGTCGAGGTACTCCCGGATGCGGGGGATGGCCTCGAGGAACTTCACGGTCACTTCCTGCGCGCGTTCCTGGATGACGGTCTCGCACTTGTCGGCATAGTCCTCGTCGAACTTGAGGGCGAGGGCGATCTGCTTGCAGAGGCGATAGGCCACGTCCTCCGCGACGGTCGCGATGGTCGTGTGGATATTATAAGTCTTGTACGTCCGGTCGATATGGTACCCGGGGTACAGGATCCGCAGCAGCTTGTCGATGATCTCGATGATGGCATCGGTGCTCGGAATGCTGTGGACGTCGAGGTTGTCGACGATGCGCCCCTGGTCATAGTCCGCGACGATGTCGTCAACGATCTTGACGATGGAATCTTCAATGAGGTTCTTCATGATGGAACCGCCTTTTCTCAAATAGGTTACTAGTAATTGTATCTTTTAAAGGGAATTGTTGTCAACTGATAAGGTCTTTCGCCGGAAAACTGTGAAAAGCATCCCCCCTGGGGGCTTGTGGCACGGCTGCAACGAGGGCTATCATGATAGTGCTGATTTCAAGTGAAACAGGGGAGAGTATAAGAATGCATATTCCTGAAAATTACCTCAGTCCTGAGACCTGTGCGGTCATGGCGGCAGCCATGGTCCCCATCTGGTACAAGGCAGTCAAGAAAGTCAAGGAGACTGTCCCGAAAGAGAAGATGCCCCTGCTCGGCATTTTCGCGGCCTTCTCCTTCCTCAGTATGATGTTCAATATCCCTCTGCCCGGAGGTACCACGGGGCATGCGGTCGGAGGTACGCTCATCGCGCTCCTGCTCGGGCCCGAAGCGGCCTGCATAGCGGTCACCATAGCGCTCCTGTTACAGGCGCTGCTCTTTGGCGATGGAGGGATCCTCGCCTTTGGAGCCAACTGCTTCAACATGGCGTTCGTCCTGCCCTTCGTCGGCCACGCGGTCTACCACGCCGTGAGCAAGTCGATCAAGGCGCCCTCGGGCAAGTACATCGCCGCAGGGCTCGGTGGCTATGTCGGCATCAACGCGGCTGCTCTCTGCGCGGCCATCGAGTTCGGCATCCAGCCGTATCTCTTCCATGACGCCGCCGGCAACGCGCTCTACTGTCCCTACGGCCTGACCGTTTCCATCCCGGCCATGATGCTCGGCCACCTGACTATCGCCGGTCTCGCCGAGGTCATCTTCACGGTGGCGCTGTTCGCGTTCATCCACAAGACGACGCCCGGTCTCGTCTATGCCGACTCGAAACAGGCAGCGACCAGAAAGTACCTGCCGATCTACATCCTGCTCGCCGTCCTCATCGTCGCCGTTCCCCTCGGTCTTCTGGCCGAAGGCACTGCCTGGGGCGAATGGGGCGCCGATGAGATCGCCGAAGTCGTGACCGCCGGCTCTGCCCTCGGTTACACGCCCCACGCCATCGCGAACGGGTTCGAACTGTCGGTCCTGTTCCCGGACTACACGATGGGCGGCATTCCGGACTGGTTTGCGTACATCCTTTCTGCTATAATAGGAGTCGCGCTGTCGATCGTCCTCTTCCGCGTCATCGGAGCCGGCATGAAGTCCAAGACCGACTTCGGACAGGGAGAAGACCAGCCACACATGCACACACACGTTTGACAAGACAGCAGCTTTCAGCTCCGGCTGGAAGCTGCTTTTCCGATAAGGAGGTGAGACCATGGCATCGAACGTCCCGGAGTGGATGCTGCAAAACGAGGAGTACATCGCCACGAAGGATTCGGACGGGTTCCTGACAAAGAGCTCTCTGTCCGTGCTTTCCGTTCTGTCCCGCATCCGGGAGAGGTCGTCCAAAGGTCTCATCTGGGCGAGCCCCTCGGTCATGCTGCTGACTGTGCTCCTGCTCATCGTCCTGATGGCGGTCTCCCGAAACATGCTGTTCTCGTATGTCGTCCTCGCGGAGACGCTGCTCGCGTCCCTGTTCCTCTGCAACAAGGCGCTGGCCCGGAGCGTGAAGACGTCGCTGTCGGCGATGTTCCTCTCCATCCTCATCCTGCTGCCCGCCGCGCTGCTGGGCTCCCCGCGGACCATGCTGACGGTCTCTGTGAAAGTCTTCACGTCGGTGGCGCTTCTGAACCTCGTGTCCCAGGTGCTGCCCTTCAACAAGATCACGGAAAGCCTCAAGGGGTTCCATGTCCCGGACATTTTCATTTTCACGCTGGACATCACCATCAAGTACATCGTCCTCTTGGGCGATGTATGCATCAACATGCTGAACGCCCTGCGGCTGCGTTCCGTCGGGAAGAACAAAACGAAGGGCAAGGCCCTCTCCGGCGTCCTCGGCGTCACGTTCTTAAAGTCCCGGGAAATGGCGGACGAGATGTACGGCGCCATGGCCTGCCGCGGCTTTGAAGGGGAGTACACGAAACCCCGGAAACGGCAGCTCAGCTGGAAAGACGCGGTGACCGCGCTGTTTCTGGCGGCGATGATCGCCCTGTTCATTTACACGCAACACGCCATCACGCTGGCGTAACGATACAAGGAAGGAGTCAGACGAATGACACCACTCTTTTCCCTCGACAACGTCTGTTTTGCCTATGAGGGGCACATCGCCCTCCGGTACATCACCCTCGATGTGGCACGGGGCGAGACGGTCGTGCTCCAGGGCTCCAACGGCTGCGGGAAGTCGACGCTGCTCAAACTGCTCAACGGCCTCGTGTATGCCGAAGAGGGGACATACAAGTTCGACGGAGACGTCATCAACGAGAAGTCCCTGAAGGACAATGTCTTTTCGAAAAAGTTCCACCAGCGGGTGGGCTTCATCTTCCAGAACTCCGACGTCCAGCTGTTCTGCAGCAATGTGGAAGAGGAGATCGGGTTCGGCCCCCGTCAGATGGGCCTCTCGGAAGAAGAGGTGAAACAGCGGACCGACGACGTCATCGCGCTCCTCGATATCGAACACCTGCGGGAGCGGGCGCCGTACCACCTGAGCGGCGGCGAGAAGCGCAAAGTGGCCATCGCCTGCATCCTCTCCATGAACCCGGAAGCGCTGGTGCTGGACGAACCCCTCGCCGGCCTCGACCGGAAGACCCAGGAGTGGCTCGTCGGGTTCCTTCTCGACCTGAAGAAGGCGGGGAAGACCCTCATCGTCTCGACCCACAATGACGAACTGGCCCATACGCTGGCGGACCGGCTCGTGGTCATCGGGGACGACCACACCATCGAGTCGATCACCGAAAACTGAATGCCACGCCTGTCGCCCGGGACTCCGGACGGCAGGTTTCTTTTTTCGGTTGAGAAAGCGGGCACCCTGTTATATAATACTGTTTAACTAAAAGGGAAGGCATATGATGTGATGAACAAGCAGAAAACCGTCGGGATGATCTCCCTCGGGTGTCCCAAGAACCAGGTGGACGCCGAGCTCATGCTGGATAAACTGGCACGGGCGGGCTTCGCCATCTCCGGAGACATCGAGGGCTGCGACGCCGTCATCGTCAACACCTGCGGCTTCATTGAAGCGGCGAAGGTGGAGGCCATCGAGAACATCCTCGACATGGCGGAGTACAAGAAGTCCGGCGACATCCAGAAACTCATCGTCACGGGCTGTCTGTCCGAGCGCTACCAGTACGACATCCGCAAGGAGATGCCGGAAGTCGACGCGGTCGTCGGCATCGGCGAGAACGCGAACATCGTGCAGATCGTGGACGAAGTCCTCGGCGGTGACCTGGTCGAAGCCTTCGCGGACAAGGAACTCCTGCCCCTGACCGGCGGGCGCATCCTGACGACTCCGGACTACTGGGCGTACCTCAAGATCGGCGACGGCTGCTCCAACAACTGTGCCTTCTGCGCCATTCCTGAGATCCGCGGCAAGTTCCGCTCCCGGAGCATCGAGGACATCGTGGAGGAGGCGAAGACCCTTGCGGCCCAGGGCGTCAAAGAGGTCGTCCTCATCTCCCAGGACACGTCCCTCTACGGGCGCGACCTCTACAGGGAAAACAAACTGCCGGAACTGCTCACCGCCATCTCCGAAGTGGAGGGCATCGAGTGGATCCGCTTCCTGTACTGCTACCCCGAACGCATCGGCGATGAACTGCTCGACGTCATGGCGACCAACCCGAAAGTCTGCCACTACCTCGACATCCCGCTGCAGCATGCGGACAAGTCCGTGCTTCGCGGCATGCATCGCCCCGGCGACAGAGAGACCTTCGAGGCCCTCATCCGGAAGATCCGCGAGAAGGTGCCGGACATGGTCATCCGCACCACCGTCATGACCGGCTTCCCCGGCGAGACGGACGAACAGTTCGAAGAACTGGCGGAATTCGTGAAGGCCATGAAGTTCGACAACCTCGGATGCTTCGCGTTCTCGCCCGAAGAGGGCACCGTGGCCGCGGAGCGGGAAGACCAGATCGACGAAGAGGTCAAGGTACATCGCCAGGACCTCATCATGCAGCTCCAGCACGACATCGTGCTCGAAAACAACAAAAAATTCCTCGGGAAGACTTTGAAAGTTCTCGTGGACGCGTATAATACTTATGACGACACTTATAGCGGCCGTTTCTATGGCCAGGTGCCGGACATCGACGGAACGGTCCTCTTCACGAGCCCCCGGGAACTGACCCCCGGCGAGTTCGTCGACGTGACCATTCTCGGCTTCGATGAATATGATCTGACCGGAAAGGCGCTTTGATGTCCCGGCCTTTGGAGGATAAGAACATGAACGTACCCAACATTCTCACCGTCGCACGCATTGTGCTGACCCCCGTCGTTCTCGCGGCATACATGATCGCGTTCCCCGGCCACTACCTGGTCGCGACCATCCTGTATTTCATTGCCGGCATGACCGACTTCTTCGACGGCAAGATCGCCCGGAAGAACAACCTCATCACGAACTTCGGCAAGTTCGCCGACCCCCTCGCCGACAAGATGCTGACGACCGGCGTCTACCTCGCGCTCATCTCGAACGGATACTGTAACATCTGGATCCTGTTCATCATCCTGTTCCGAGAGTTCGGCATCAGCTCCATCCGTCTCGTCGCCGCCTCTCAGGGCGTCGTCATCCCGGCGAACATGTGGGGCAAGGTCAAGACCTTCAGCATGATGATCTTCACCGGCTTCATTTACCTGCTGCTCTCGCTGCAGTTCGACTTCGGCATCCTGCCGGAGACCTTCCCACTGCACACGATCTCGAGCGTCCTTCTCTGGATCACCGCGATCGTCACCGCCATCTCCGGTGTCACGTACATCATCGAGGGCGCCAAGGTCATCGACTTTTCCAAGTAAGAACCATTCCATGGTAAGGAGTTTCACATAATGCAAGTATTCAACACCCTGACCCGCAAGAAAGAAGAACTGGTCCCCCAGACCCCTGGCGAGTTCAAGATCTACTGCTGCGGTCCCACCGTGTATAACTACATCCACATCGGCAATTCCCGCCCGCTCTGCGTGTTCGACGTCTTCCGCCGTTACCTCGAGTACCGCGGATACAAAGTCACGTTCGTCCAGAACTTCACGGACATCGATGACAAGATCATCAATCGCGCCAACGAAGAGGGGACGGACTACAAGACCATCTCCGAGAAGTACATCGAAGAGTACTGGAAAGACGCCGACGGTCTGAACGTTCGTCGCGCCGACATCCATCCCCGTGCCACCGAAGTCATGGATGAGATCATCGACATCATCCAGACCCTCATCGACAAGGGCCATGCCTACGTCGTCGAGAACGGTGACGTCTACTTCGTCACGTCTTCCTGCCGGGGTTACGGCAAACTGTCCCACCAGCCCCTCGACGAACTGCAGGCCGGCGCCCGCATCAACATCGGGGAACTCAAGAAAGAGCCGATGGATTTCGCCCTCTGGAAGGCTGCCAAGCCCGGCGAACCCTACTGGGAGAGCCCCTGGGGCCACGGCCGTCCCGGCTGGCATATCGAGTGTTCCGCGATGAATCGCCGCTACCTCGGTGAGACCATCGACGTCCACTGCGGCGGCAAGGACCTCATCTTCCCGCACCATGAGAACGAGATCGCCCAGTCCGAGTGCTGCAACGACAAGACGTTCGCGAACTACTGGATGCACAACGGCTTCATCAACGTCGACAACGAGAAGATGTCCAAGTCCAAGGGCAACTTCTTCATGGTCCGTGAAGTGGCTGAGAAATACGGGTATGAGTTCATCCGTTTCCTGATGATCTCCTCCCATTACAGAATGCCCATCAACTACTCGCTTGACATCATCGAGCAGTGCCGCGGTTCTCTCGACCGTCTCTACAACTGCCGGGACAACATGGCCTTCGCACTGAAGAATGCCGAGTCCGGTGCACTGGACGAGGCCCTCGCGAAAGAACTTGACGCGCACCGTGAGAAGTTCATCGCCGCTATGGACGATGACCTCAACACGGCAGACGGCATCGCCGCCATCTTCGAACTCGTTCGCGATGTGAACACCAAAGTCCTCGTGGACGGCACTTCGAAGGAGACCATCCAGTACGCGGCCGACCTGTTCGCCGAACTGACCGGCGTCCTCGGCCTGCTCTATGAGCGCCCGGTCGCCGGGGAAGAGAGCCTCGAAGAGGAAGTCGAACGGCTCATCGCCGAACGGACCGAAGCCCGGAAGAACCGCGACTTCGCCACCGCCGACAAGATCCGTGACGACCTCAAAGCCCGCGGCATCATCCTTGAAGACACGCCCCAGGGCGTCAAATGGCACAAGGCGTAAATCGCCAAAACAAGAAAGAATTCGGCCCTCTTCACAAAGAAGAGGGCTTTTCTTTGCGCAAATCGCCGAAGTTTTTTTAAAATTCGCGTCAGAGGAAACCGTGCGAAAAAGAGAGAAAAAGCGAGAAAAACAGAGATAGTGTATATCTAAATCAAAATATCGAAAAATAGTTGTTGACTCTGTAAAGGCGCGGTGTTACTATAGTCGGGCAACAAAAACTATTTGGAGGAACAGGTATGTCAACTTATATGCCGAAAGCCAACGAAGTTGAGCGTAAATGGTATCTGCTTGACGCAGAAGGCAAGACCCTCGGTGCTCTTGCTGCTGAAGCCGCTACTCTTCTCCGCGGCAAACACAAACCGATCTTCACTCCTCATGTTGACACCGGCGATTTCGTCGTCGTCATCAATGCGGATAAAGTCGTTCTGACCGGTAAGAAACTCGATCAGAAAATGTACTACCATCACACCGGTTACATCGGTAACCTCAAAGAGGTCAAGTACAAGAAGCTGATGGCTGAGAAGCCCGAATTCGTCGTCAAGAAGGCTGTCAAGGGCATGCTCCCGGACAACACTCTTGGCCGCAAGGCTCTCACTCGTCTCCATGTCTATGCTGGTCCTGAGCACAAGCATGAGGCTCAGAAGCCGGAAGCACGTGAATTTTAAGGGAGGGTAACACATGTACGAAAGTAATTTCTATTACGGCACTGGCCGCAGAAAAAGCTCCGTTGCCCGCGTTCGCGTTTATCCGGGTACCGGTAAGATCACCATCAACGAAAGAGACATCGACGATTACTTCGGTCTTGAGACCCTGAAGGTCATCGTCCGTCAGCCCCTCGAGCTGCTCGGCCTCACCGAGAAGTTCGACATCGTCGTCCGCGTCCAGGGCGGTGGCGTTTCCGGTCAGGCCGGTGCCATCCGTCACGGTCTTTCCAGAGCTCTCCTTGAGTATGACGAGACCCTTCGTCCGCAGCTCAAGAAGGCTGGTTTCCTGACCAGAGACCCGAGAATGAAGGAAAGAAAGAAATACGGTCTCAAAGGTGCCCGTCGCGCACCCCAGTTCTCCAAGAGATAACGGGCCGTACGGCATTTCAAGAAACAAAGAGGTTTCCCGATTTTGGGAAGCCTCTTTTTCTTTGTCTTTTCCTGGTGTCGCGATTTATGGTATTATCTTATTAAAGTAAAACAACCACTCACAGTGGAAGGAGGCATTCATATGCCAGCAGGAAGACCTCACAGCAGGACCGAACATGTCGGCGGCGGTTCCGGACACGTATTCTCCGGCGGCCCCTCCGGCGGTGGATTTGGCGGCGGCTTCGGCGGCAACGGGGGCGGGAATCGTCCCGGAATGTCCCGCGCCGGCGGCTTTGGTATCCTCGGTACCATCTTCGCCATCATCATGGCGATCATCGGCGGTTTTGCCGGCTTCGGCGGAAACACCGGAAGCAACGTCCAGCCGTATTACACGACCTACAGCAACAGTTCGGCGGCCTCCAACACGGATGAGTCCGTGGTGGACACGAACGTGGACGGCGCTGCCCGTTCCAAGTTCACGAGCCTCAAGGGCAACGGTCAGGACAAAGTCACGCTGATGCTCTACATCATCGGTTCCGACCTCGAGTCCCAGACCGGTATGGCCACGATGGACCTCAATGAGATCCTCCATGCGGACCTCAGTAACGAGAACCTGAACATCGTCGTCGAGACCGGCGGTACCCGGCGCTGGCAGAACAATGTCATGAGCAGCCGGAACATCGAGCGGTGGAGCGCCACGTCCCGCGGCCTGCAGCGCCTTGAAACGCTGAAGAGCGCCGCGATGACCAAACCGGAGACCCTCTCCTCGTTCATCCAGTTCGCAGCGAAACAGGCTCCGGCCGACCGCTACATGCTCATCCTCTGGGACCATGGCGGCGGCAGTGTTGCCGGCTACGGTCGCGATGAACTCTATACGAACGACACGATGACCACCAACGAAGTGGCCAAGGCGCTCAAAGCCGGCGGCGTGAAATTCGACTTCGTTGGATTCGACGCCTGCCTGATGGCGACCCTCGAGAACGCGATCGCGGTCGAGCCCTACGCCGACTACTTCATCGCCTCTGAGGAGTCCGAGCCCGGCACCGGCTGGTACTACACCAACTGGCTGTCTGACCTGAACGCCAATACCTCGACCCCGACCCTGCAGATCGGCAAACGCATCCTCGATGACTTCACCGCGAAGTCTCAGGGCCAGATGAACTATTACGGGTACGGCTCTCAGACGACCCTTTCCATGATCGACCTCGCGGAGCTGAAGGGGACCATCCCCGCGGCTCTGACGGAGTTCGGTAACGACCTCCAGTCGACCCTGACCTCCGACCACTACATGGATGTCGCGAATGCCCGGAGCTCCGCGAAAGAGTTCTCCGCGGCGAATCGCCTCGACCAGGTCGACCTCGTCGACTTCTGCACGAAGCTCGACAGCGCCAAGGCGAAAGCCCTGGCGGAAAAGGTCCAGAACGCGGTCAAGTATAACCGTGCGAAGGGTGTCTCCGATGCCCACGGCCTTTCCCTGTACTTCCCGAACAGCAATCTGCGGTACATGAACGCCATGTCGCAGATCTACGATGAGATCGAGATGGACGAAGCCTTCGCGGGTTCCGTTCGCCAGTACGCGACCATGGAGTCTGCCGGACAAATCACCTCCAACAGTTCCGGTTCTTCGCTGTTCGACCTCCTGACCGGCGGTCAGTACTACAACTACAACACGTCCGGTAACAGCTACAGCCAGAACGGGCAGTACGGCAGCTCCAACAGCCCGTACGTCCAGTACAACGGCAGCTATACCGTCAACGACCTTTACAACATGCTCGGACAGGCCCAGTCCGGCAGCTCGGGCTACACGACCACCGGCGGCCAGTACTACGGCGGCACCGACTTCTCGTCCCTGTTCGGCGGGAGAGCCTCCTGGATGACCGACGAGATGGTCCGTGAGGCGGCCGGCCAGCTGTCCACCCGCGCACTGACCAACGCGACCGACCTGGCTCCTGTCATCAAGAACGGCAAGGACGTCCTGGCCCTGACCGATGAGCAGTGGTCCGAGATCAAAGCGGCCGAAGTCAACGTCTTCGTTCCGGATGAGAACAACGGCGGATGGCTCGACCTCGGTCTCGACAACACCGCGAAGTTCACCGACGAGGGCGACCTCATCGACGAATGGACCGGCAACTGGATCACGCTGAACGGCAACTTTGCGGCGATCTACCCGGTCTCCGACCTCGACGAGGACGGCAACGGCAAGTACATCACGACCAAGTTCATCCCGGCGGAACTGAACGGCGAACGTGTGAACATCATCGTCGAGTTCAACGAAGAGACCGGCAAAGACACGGTCCTCGGCGCGGAGAAGATCTACGACGTCGATGTGGAGCACAAGGGCCTCATCGCCATCGAGGCGGGGGACACCATCCAGCTGCTCTGTGACCACTACACCGAAGACGGCTCCGTGAAGGACGAGTACAAACTCGGCAACGCCTTCACGGTCGGCAGTGACGGTCTGGAAGTCTACTCCCTGAAGGTCGACAACGACGGCTGCATGTTCACCTACCGTCTGACCGACCTCTACGGCGCTTTCCACTGGCTGCCGCTGAAGAACCACTAAACTTCATAAGCAATTCGATCTGACGAACAGCAAAGGCGCTTTCGGATACTCCGAAGGCGCCTTTTTGTGTTATAATCCTAGACAGAATAAAGAGAGGGGAATCCTTATGCTTCAGAACCCGGAAAAAACCAAGAATGAGATCGTCCAGTGGATCCGCGACTATTTTGCGGAGAACGGCCCGACCTGCTCCGCAGTCGTCGGCGTCTCCGGCGGCAAGGACTCGAGTGTGACCGCTGCCCTGTGTGCGGAAGCGCTGGGGAAGGACCGCGTGGTCGGCGTGCTCATGCCGAACGGCGTGCAGCCGGACATCGAGGACTCGAGAGAACTGGTGGCGGCCATCGGCATCCCCTTCGTGGAACTGAACATCGAAGAGGCGTTCCAGGGCATGAAGCACATGCTTGAGGGCAGCGAGAAACTGGCGGAGATCACCGGCCGGAACGAACTGTCCAACGACACCCGCATCAACCTGCCGCCGCGCCTTCGCATGGCGACTCTGTATGCGGTCGGACAGATGCTGCCGAACGGCGCCCGTGTCGCGAACACCTGCAACCTGTCGGAAGACTATGTCGGCTACTCGACCAAGTACGGTGACGCCGCCGGAGACTTCAGCCCGCTGGCCCGCCTGTGCGTGGAGGAAGTCCTGCAGATCGGCGACGTACTCGGCCTGCCCGAGAAACTCGTGAAGAAGACGCCTTCCGACGGCCTGTCCGGTGTGGGCGATGAAGAGAAACTCGGCTTCACCTACGCCGTCCTCGACCGGTACATCCGCACCGGCGAGATCGACGACGAGGAGACGAAGGCGAAGATCGACCGCCTCCACCGCATCAACCTGCACAAGCTCCGCCTCATGCCGGCCTTCGAACCGGAGGAACTTTGATGCAAAACGTGTTATACAAAGGACGTCCCGCTGATGAGGCGGGACGTCTTGATAAAGAACTCAGAGTTTATGACTTTTTGGACGAGCTTGGCATTGAGTACGACTGTGTCGACACCGAGCCGGCGGAGACGATGGAGGTCTGCGCGGAGATCGACAAGATCCTCGCGCCGGCGGTCATCTGCAAGAACCTATTCCTGTGCAATCGGCAGAAGACGCAGTTCTACCTCCTGATGATCAAGAACGACAAAAAGTTCAAGACGAAGGAGATCTCCGGACAGCTCGGCGTGGCCCGCCTGTCCTTTGCAGACGCCGAGTTCATGGAGGAGTACCTCGACATCGAACCAGGTGCGGTCAGCGTCATGGGCCTCATGAACGACACGGAGAACCATGTGCGCCTCATCGTGGACGAGGATGTCCTCGACGCCGAATACTTCGGCTGCCACCCCTGCGTCAACACGACTTCTATGCGCATGAAAGTGGCCGACGTCTTCGGCCCGTACCTCGACGCCGTCCACCACGACTACACCACCGTCCACCTGGAAGGGGAAGAGTGGTAACTAATACAATCAAGAGAGACTTCTCATCCCGAGAAGTCTCTCTTGATTTTTGACAAACTGAAATATGTCGACGAACGCCAAAAGACCGCCGGTACTTCCTCTTTTCGCTGCGACAGGCGGTTTTTTTCGAGAAATGTTCTCTTTCACTGTTTCCAAAAGACCGCCTGTACCCTCCTTTTTTGCCATGTCAGGCGGTCTTTTTCGAGAAATGCTCTCTTTCACTGACTCCAAAAGACCGCCTGCATCCTCTTTTTTCGCCATGTCAGGCGGTCTTTTTCGAGAAATGCCCTCTTTCACTGTCTCCAAAAGACCGCCTGCATCTCTCTTTTTCCTCACAACAGGCGGTCTTTCGACGCTGGAGCTTCGTCGGAGGTTCATGGAGTCGGGGCCTACGCCCCTTGGTCCAGAACCTGCGGCGCCTCCTCGCCCCAGCTGAACAATTCTCCTGGCAGGCCGAAGGGCCGCAGTGCCCCTTTGGCCTGTTGGTTGCCCCATGCCACGGGGCGGAGGGGCTGTCATAGGGCTTTGCCACGCGGACGTGGCGCTCAGGAGCGCCCTTGACAGCACTGGAGAACTGTGGCAACCAAGCCCGGAGGGCGTCAATACGCACCGCAGCTTGTCAGGCGGCGCCGACCGCCGCTGCGAGGGCGGATATCACCGAGGAAGGGCGACAAATTCGGAGTTGGTGAGGTCCCGACTGTGGTGAGGGCAAAAGAAAAGGGGCCGTGTCACTAAGAAATAGTGGCACGGTCCTTTTCCATCGGTAAC
>R21__coassemble_1807_pt1 | contig 13621 bp, 12 predicted proteins | sample R21__metabat2_low_PE_053 | metagenome-assembled genome bin R21 | reverse complement strand
GGTGGCTTTCTCCCCCGCTCTTTGGCTTCCCCTTCCCCGGTATCCTAGCATGAGAGCTGCCAACGCCTTGGTGAAAACAATGATTTTGGAAAAATGGACTACAGCAGAGCAAATACGTCCCGTGTAGTCCATTTCTCGAAGAAATCATGAAATGCCGAAGCATTGAATTTGAGAAAATAGACTACAGGGTCTGGAATCGTGCTTCTGTAGTCTATTTCTCAGAAAGCATCTCCTCGTCCATCAAAACCAAATGGACTACAGAGACCGACATCTTGTTCCCGTAGTCCATTTTCAAAAAATCGAGACTTGCGCAACCTCAGTCAGGCAGGAAAAAGGGACTATGGGAGTCTGTTTTCATCTCCTGTAGTCCCTTTTTGAAAAATCAATGCTGGCGGACGTCTGATAGACAGTTTTCAGGCCTCTTTTGGGGCGGGGGTTTCGGTCGTTGCAGGGGCGTCGGTTTTGACGAGTTTCTTCAGGTAGAACCAGATGCAGCCGGTGCCGACGAGGAGCGCGCCGATGAGGACGACGGGCAGAGTCCACATCGGGGAGACTGCGTCGAGGGTCTCGGCATAGCCGGCGGGCATCTCCTTCACCGCTTCGCTGATGGTGAAGTCATGCATGAACCAGATGGGGAATGCCCAGGCGAAGGTCGAGAAGGACATGATGAAGGCGCTGATGCCAAGGCCTTTCTTCGAGTCGTAGCCGAACAGGGCGCGGGCACCTTCGGCGAGAACGATCATCGGGATGAATACGAACCAGCGGTAGGACGCCATCTCCCCGACCGCGAACACGATGAGCGCGAACAGGAGGGTCATGACGGTCGGGACGCCGAACGCCTTCACACGTTTTGCGGCCATCAGGTACGGGATCGGCAGGACGATGGCGGACACCACTGGGTACAGAACGAAAAAGACCGGGTGGATGGACCCGAGTTCCATGACGAGGATGCTGAGGACCGCATAGGCCAGCGTCCAGAGCAGCACTTTGATGATGTTGTTTTTGTTCCATTCTTTCTTCATTTTGGTTTCGTCTCCTTCATAGTGAATTCTTCTGCGTAAAATTAACTATAGCCCGGTTTTTCTTCCCTCGTCAAGAAAAAGTTAGCGATTGCTAACAGCCTTGCAACAAAAAGGACAGAGCCGTGTGACTCTGCCCTCGTTTTGGCGATTTAGAAGTTCAGTTTGAAGACGACCTGGGTGCCTTCGTCGACGAGTTTGGCGAATTTCTCGCCGTCGTCTTCCCCACCGACGATGGTGCCGTAGTGGGTCGGGATGACGATCTCGGGAGCCATCTCGTTCGTAAGGTCTGCGGCCTCTTCGGGCGTCATCGTATAGGTGCCGCCGACGGGGATGAGCGCAATGTCTGCGGAGACGTCACGTGCCTCGTCGGTGTCATCGGTGTCGCCCGCGACATAGAGGCGTAAATCGCCCAGGTGGAACACATAGCCGACCCAGCCGGCCTCCTCCGGGTGGAAGTCCTTGTCGATGTTGTAAGCCGGGACCGTGTCGACCTCCATGGGGCCGTCCTCGTAGAACTGATCCGGTACGACGGCAAGGGTGTCGACGCCCGGGACTTTCTCGTGGACCTGTGCTTCCATCGGTGCCGGGCAGACGATCAGCGTGTACTCGCCGAGGATCTTCTGGATAGAATCCGGGTCGAAGTGGTCGAAATGGTCATGGGTCAGCAGGATGAAGCTAGCGTCATGGGCCTCTTCGGAAATCTGGAACGGGTCCACATAATAGACCTCGCCGTCCCATTCGAAACGAATGCTGCTGTGCGTGTTGAGGGTGATGCTGTCAAGCAGCTTCTGGATATCGGTCATAGGAAACCTCCTGGAGTTTCATTCAAGTGTTCTGACGTTCGTCACTCCTATTGTACAGGGAAAAGGAAGTTGCGGTCAATTATCCTTTTATGGTAATATTATAGGCCAAACCACCAGAAGGGACTGGGGAAACATGTATGAAATCATGAGCGCAGACGAAGCCATCCGCCTCATCCGGGACGGCGACTGCATCTGTGTCAACTCCTTTGTCGGCATCGAGAGCCCCGTGGAACTCCATGAGGCGATCTACCGCCGCTATCAGAAAATGCAATCTCCGAGCCACCTCACCATGGTCTCCAGCGCCGGCTTCGGCGTCTGGGACGAAGAGCGTTGCGCGGAAGGATATATCAAAGCCGGTGCCGTCGACCGCATCATCTGCGGCCATTTCGGTGCCATGCTCAGCACGAAGAAACTGGTCCTGCAGGACCGGTTCGAAGCCTATAACCTGCCCCTCGGATGCATCTCTCACGCCATCCGTGCGCAGGCCAGCGGTCTCCCCGGCGCGCTCTCCAAGGTCGGTCTCGACGTTTTCGTCGACCCGCGCAACGAGGGCCCCGGCATCAACCAGCTGTCCATCGACGACTCCTTCGTCAAGGTAGTCGAAGTCGACGGCGAAGAATACCTCTACTACAAGCTTCCGAAGCTGACCGTCGCGCTCATCAAGGGCACGTCCGCGGACCGCAAGGGCAACATCACTTTCGACGACCAGTACATGTCCGGCGATGCACTGTCCATCTGCCAGGCCGTCAAGTCCAACAACGGCAAGGTCATCGTCCAGGTCGACCGTCTCTCCGACGTGCCGTCCCGTCCCCGAAACGCCGTCATCCCGGGCTGCCTTGTCGACGCCATCGTCGTCTGCGAGCCGGAGGAGCGTCCGGACTCCTATGTCGCCCTGACCGGTTCCTTCGAGATCCCGTACAAAGACTGGGCCGACTGGAACGACAAGATCGACGCGTCGTCCTCGAACACCAAGTCCGACAACGCTGCTGCCAAGATCATCGGCCGCCGCGCCTGCAAGGAACTGCGGGTCGATGACATCGTCAACATCGGCATCGGCATGCCGGAAGCGGTCTCCCGTTATGCGAGAAAGACCGGCATCCTCGACAAGATCACCCTGACCGTCGAGTCCGGCGGTATCGGCGGCTTCCCGGTCTCCGGCGAAGCATTCGGCGCCATGATCGGCGCGGCCTCCGTCTACGACATGGCGAACCAGTTCGACCTCTACGACAACGGCGGCCTCGACATCTGCTTCATGGGCGCCTACGAAGTCGACAAGGAAGGCAACGTCAACGCCCACCGCGGCCCCGGCGCGTATGCCGGCATCGGCGGGTTCTGCAACATCGCGTCCAACACCCCGACCGTCGTCTTCTGCATGACCTTCAACACGAAGGGCCTGAAGGTCGGTTACGAAAAGGGCACCGTCACCATCGAGAAAGAAGGTTCCATCCCGAAGTTCGTCGACAAGGTCCGCAGCATCAGCTTCTCCGCGAAGCGTGCCATCCAGAACGGTCAGAAAGTCCTGTACGTCACGGAGCGCGGCGTCTTCCGCCTCACCCCGAACGGTCTTCGACTCATCGAAGTCTACCCGGGCATCGACCGGGACAAGGACATCCTCGAACAGCTGCCCTTCCCCGTCATCTACAAGCAGTAAGGCTTGGAACAAAAGCATCACAAAACACAACAGGCTGACTCGAATGAGTCAGCCTGTTTGTTTTTACCAGACTTGTAAAACCTTACTGTTCACTTCCAAAAAACAGTTCCAGGTCCTCGTCAACAGTACCGATACCGGCAATGCCAAAGTTATCCATGAGAACCGAGGTCACATTTGGCGACAGAAATGCCGGGAGGGTCGGTCCGAGATGGATATTTTTCACACCAAGATACAACAATGCCAGCAGGACGATAACGGCTTTTTGCTCATACCATGCGATGTTGAAACACAAGGGCAAATCGTTGATATCCTCCAGCTCAAATATTTCTTTGAGTTTCAGGGCGATCAGCGCCAGAGAGTAGGAGTCGTTGCATTGTCCGGCATCCAGAACGCGCGGGATGCCGCCGATATCTCCGAGGTCCAGTTTGTTGTACTTGTACTTTGCACAGCCTGCCGTCAGGATCACGACATCCTTCGGGAGTTTTTCAGCGAATTCTTTATAGTATTCTCTGGTTTTGTGGCGCCCATCACAGCCCGCCATGACAACAAATTTCCGGATAGCACCGGATTTAATGGCGTCGACGACCGGGCCCGCCAGAGCAAAGACCTGCTCGTGGGCAAAACCACCGGTGATCGTCCCGGTTTCCAGTTCTGTCGGAGAGGCACAGTGCTTCGCCTGTTCAATGATGGGAGAGAAGTCCTTTGTCTCTCCATAGGCACCGTCGATGTGTCGGCAGCCGGGAACACCAGTAGCACCGGTCGTCCAAAGACGGTCTTTATAGCTGTCTGCGGGAGGGACCACGCAATTGGTCGTCATAAGAATGGGGCCATTGAACGCCTCGAACTCTTCCTTCTGTTTCCACCAGGCATTGCCGTAGTTGCCGGCAAAATGAGGATACTTTTTAAAAGCAGGATAATAATGCGCCGGAAGCATTTCGGAGTGCGTATAGACATCCACACCGGTTCCGGCAGTCTGTTCCAAAAGCATCTCGAGGTCCCTCAGATCGTGTCCTGAAATCAGGATCCCGGGATTTTGGCGAACACCGAGGTCGACAGACGTGATTTCCGGATTACCATAAGCCTCTGTATTGGCTTTGTCCAGCAACGCCATGCCGGAAACACCATACTTTCCGGTTTCCAGAGTCAGGGCGATGAGGTCATCGAGAGAAAGAGAATCGTCCAGAGTTTTTGCAAGGGCGCTCTGCAGAAATGCATCGACCTCCTCATCATCCTGAAGCAGGGCATTGGCATGTTTCGTGTACGCCGCCAGGCCTTTCAGACCATAAGTGATGAGTTCCCGCAGAGAACGGATATCTTCGTCTTCCGTGGCAAGAACACCAACCAGAGCGGCCTTTGCATCGAATTCTGCTTCTTCTCCATTCCAGAATGACGCCTCCGGAAGACCAGAAGTGTTCTCCAGTTGCATCAGCAGGTCGGTCTTCGTGTCGAGTGTCTCACGAACGGAATGGCAAATCGCCTCCCGGTCAAAATTTGCGTTGGTAATAGTGGTGAAAAGGTTCATCGTGATCTGATGATTGACGTCACGGCTGACATCTTTTCCTTCGGCACGCATTGCCGTCGTAACAGCAGAAAGGCCTTTTGTCACATAGATGAGCAGGTCCTGCATGGCTGCGACTTCCGGTTTCTTTCCGCAGACGCCGGATACCGTACATCCTTTACATCCGGCTGTTTCCTGACATTGAAAACAAAACATTTTGTGGTTCATTAGACAACCTCCTTTATGGGTCTACCGGGTTTCAGGCAGTTATTCCAGAATGCTCCCGTCACGACCGATGGTCACGACCTGCCACGGCAGGAACTTGCCGCTGCTGCGCAGCGCGTTCTCGGCAGCCCGCTGCAGGCCACCACAGCAGGGCACGTCCATGCGGACAATGGTCACACTCTTGATGTCATTGTGCGCGATGATTTGTGTCAGTTTCTCCGTATAGTCGATGCCATCGAGTTTCGGGCAGCCGATGATCGTCACTTTGCCTTTCATAAAGTCTTCGTGCATGTTCGCATAAGCATAGGCCGTGCAGTCTGCCGCGATGAGCAATTTCGCGCCTTCGAAGAACGGCGCCTGCGGCGGAAGAAGTTTGATCTGGCATGGCCACTGGTTCAGCTGCGAGACCGGTCTTGCCGACGGAGCCTCCGGGGAAGTCTCTTCCGTCGTACGATCGAACTGTGCCATCCTGGCACCGGGGCATCCGCCGGTTTCGTGCTCGTGGGGCACTTCCACCGCGAACTCTTTCCGGAGTATCTCCGCGCGGACTGCAGCCTCGTCGTACGCGGGCGCTTCCCGCTCCTCGAAGGTGATGGCACCCGTGGGGCACTCCGGGAGACAATCGCCAAAGCCGTCACAGAAGTCCTCCCTGGTCAGCTTCGCTTTGCCGTCCACCATTTCGATGGCACCTTCGTGGCACGCCTCTGCGCACAGCCCACAGCCGTTGCAATCCTCTTCGTTGATGCGGATGATCTTTCGGATCATGTTCCTTCCCGTCCTTTCATCTGACTTGTTTTACTGCCTTCAGTATAGTATGATGGCAACGGCAAGTATGTGGTTATAACCACATTTCAGAAACTTTTTCGGAGGATATCATGGACATTACACAAATACAAACCACAGTCCTTTTCCGAGGCATGAGCACTGCAGAAACCAATGACGCTCTGAACGCTTTAAGCGCTCGGGAGAAATCATATCGCAAAGGCGATGTACTCCTCCTCGCCGGCGATACCACTGACGAGATGGGTCTCGTTCTCGAAGGAAGCGTGACCGTTGAAAGCAACGATATATGGGGAAACTGCACCGTCCTAAGCCTAATTGAGCCGGGCGGTTTCTTCGCAGAGACATATGCATACCTTTCAAACGAACCGCTGCTCGTCGACGTCATGGCAAATGAAAACTGCCGGATCCTGTTCCTTCGGATCGGCAGTGTTCAAAACCTTTCTGCGGAAGATACTTCCTCCTGGCAGAAAAAGCTCATTTCTAATTTGTTGACGATTTCTTTTCACAAAAATCTCATTCTATCAGGCCGAAGCTTTCATACTGCACCCAAGACGGTCCGCGGTCGTCTCATGTCCTATCTGAACGCAGTCTCCCTGAAACAGGGTAGCACGGAATTCGATATCCCCTATAAACGGCAGCAGCTTGCGGACTACCTGAATGTCGAGCGCACTGCCCTGTCCAAAGAACTGAGCAAAATGCAAAAAGACGGCATTCTTATCACTAAGAAAAACCACTTTAAGCTTCTGACGTCAGATTTTTAAAAAAGCCCGGTTATTGCGTAAAACGTAATAACCGAGCGCACTCGACACCTTATCTGGCAGGCGGCCTGCAGACGTTTCCGTCTACGATCCCCTGTGCTACGGCACACTGCCCTCCGGTGACTGTATTCATTTCAACGCAGTTTCTGATAGGCCCGCCGCGAAGTGAGTGCCGTCATCGACATAGATGCGGCCGCAATACACATACCCGTTCCTTTCGAGGATGTGCTGCATGGCGAGGTTCTTCTCGTGCGTGTCCACCCGCATGTTGGGCGATACACTTTCACAGTACGCCAGCGCCGCCTGCATGACGCCACGGGCTTTCCCGTTCGACGCGATGCGGTGGAGCGTCCCATAGGGTTCGTCGTCCAGCCAGGCGCCGTCTTCGATGACTGCGTAGGTCGGCTCGTCGCCGAGGATGAGTGTGAAGACGCCGACCGGTACATCGCCGTCGAGGAGCAGGTAACTGTTCCCCGCTTCGATGTCCGCGCGGATGGTCTCTTCCGTTGGCCGTCCGCCGGACCACTGCGGGTTCCCGGCTGCAACCATCTGCTCCCGGGCATAAGCATAGATGTCCATGACCTCAGAGAGGTCAGCGAGAGTGGTTTTTCGGATCGTCATTACAGCGTGTCCACCCAGGCTTTCAGGTCGGCTAATGTTTTACTCATAGGGGTCTTCCTTTCTATGGGGCCGTCACGCCTGCGGGTGAGCCTTCAGCCAGTCGATGATGTCGAGGCTCTCATACAGGGGCTTGCCGTCGATGAACAGGCACGGGACCTGCTCGTAGCCGCCCACCTCGATGAGCCGCTGCCGGTCCGCTTCGTTCTTGTGGATGTTGTGCAGCTCGACGTCCGTCCGGCCGCTCTCGTCAATGTAGTTCAGCACCCGTCTGCAGAACGGGCACGTGTCGAACATATAGAGTTCCAGTTTCATGGCTGTCTCCTTTCAATGTCTCAGGCCGGCGTTCCCGGCACACTGTTACTCCCCTATTATACAACAAAAGACCGGCTCCTTCGAGTCGGTCTTTCTTTGCTGTTTGGTTGGCGATTTACTTCCGGATGAACTTGTCGTCCCCGGCCGGTGCACCGGCCTCGTCCGACACGTAACGTTCCACCTTCATGTGAAGGTCATACTTGTCCCGAAGCGCGGCCAGCTGGCCCATCATGGGCGACGCATGGTGCACATCGAGGGCTTCCTGGTTCGCCCAGGAGTCGATGAGAAGGATGTTCTCCGGGTCGTCGAGGGGCTGGAAGTAACGATACTTCAGGTTGCCGTCTTCGGCGCGGATGGCGGCGGCAATGCCGCTCGCCTCCATTTCTTCCGCGAACTTCTTCGCGTTTCCGTTCTCTCCGGTGTAGTAAAGGTTGATTGTGATACTCATAGGTTAGCCAAGGTCCTCCCCGTTGGTCTCAATGACTTTCTTGTACCAGTAGAACGACTTTTTGCGTTTCCGGGAGTAGTCGCCGGTGCCGTCGTCGTACTTCTCGACATAGATGAAGCCATAGCGTTTGGCCATCTCGCCGGTGGAGGCAGCCACGAGGTCGATGCAGCCCCAGGGCGTGTAGCCCATGAGGTCAACACCGTCTTCGACGGCGCCCTTCATTTCGGCGATATGCTTGCGCAGGTAGTCGATACGATAGTCGTCGTTGATAGAGCCGTCCTCTTCCTTCTTGTCAAAGGCACCGAGTCCGTTCTCGACGACCATCAGCGGAATGCGGTACCGGTCGTAGATCTCGTTAAGCGTGTAGCGAAGGCCCTTCGGGTCGATCTGCCAGCCCCAGTCGGAAGCTTCGAGGTACGGGTTCTTGAACCCGGCCATGAGGTTTCCTTCGATGGCTGCGTTGCCCAGGTCCGCACTGGTGCAGTTACTCATGTAGTAGCTGAAGGTGTAGAAGTCGACGGTACCCTCTTTCAGGACTTCGAAGTCTTCCGGTTCGGCCTTCAGTTCAAAGCCGTACTTGTCCCAGATCGCCTGAGCATAAGACGGGTACTCGCCGCGAACGTGGACGTCGGAGCAGTACCAGTTGGTCTCCCGCATCTTCTCCTGGTTCAGCAGGATGTCGTCGGGGTTGCAGGTCAGCGGATAGGACGTGACGAAGCAGATCATGTTGCCCATCTTGAACTGCGGATAGTTGTCATGGGCATACTTGACGGCCTTCGCGCTGGCGATGAACTGGTGGTGCAGTGCCTGGAACCGGACACAGGGTTCGTCCGGGACTTCAGTGATGGGACCGGAGAAGCCTTTGATGGTACCGAGGGACAGGACTGCGCCCATGGGCATGGTGCCCGAGTTGATCTCGTTGAAGGTCAGCCAGTACTTGACGACATCCTTGTACCGTTCAAAGATGACCTTGCAGTACTTCACGTACATGTCGATGAGTTCGCGGCCGTACCAGCCGTTGTACTTCTCGACGAGTGCATACGGGAGCTCATAGTGGGAGATCGTGACGAGCGGCTCGATGTCATGCTTCTTGCAGCAGGCAAAGAGTTTGTCGTAGAACTCGAGGCCCTTCTCGTTGGGCTCTGCCTCTTCCCCGGTCGGGAAAATGCGGGTCCAGTTGATGGACGTCCGGAACGTCTTGAAGCCCATCTCCGCCATGAGGGCAATGTCCTCTTCATAGTGGTGGTAGAAGTCGATGGCGTCGTGGGACGGGTACAGAGTATCCGGCTCGAATTCGACGGTCACTCTCTTGGGCGATGTATGGGTGCCGTTCGTGCAGTGGTCCGGGACCGAAGCGCCTTTCCCGTCGACGTCCCAGGCACCTTCCAGCTGGTTCGCCGCGACCGCGCCGCCCCAGAGGAAATCATCTCTTAAAATTGCCATTGGGTTCTCCTTTTATTCGATGTCGAGGATGCGGTCTCCCGGTTTCACCGGTCCGAAGGCCGCAGGTTTGATATGAACATAATCGTCGGAGTTCGTGATGACGACCGGTGTGTAAGTCTTGCAGCCTGCATCGCGAATGGCCTGAAGGTCTGCGACCAGAAGAAGGTCACCCTTCTTGACTTCCTGGTCTTCAGTGACTTTGTATTCGAAGGGCTTGCCTTCGAGCGCGACGGTCTCGAGACCGACGTGGATGAGGATCTCCGCGCCGTTGTCGGCGACGAGAGAAACAGCGTGTTTGGAATCCATCAGCATGGAAACGACGCCGTCACAGGGGGCGTAAACGTTTCCGTCGGAGGGCAGGATGGCCACACCTTCGCCGAGGATGCCGCCGGCGAACACTTCGTCCGGGACATCGGCGAGCGGGATCATCTCACCGTTCAGAGGTGAGTCGACCTCGACAGCGGGCTTCGCCGCGGCAGGTTTGGCAGCCACCGACTTCACCGTCTTGATGCCTTCTTCGTTACCGGCAGCCACATGAGCTTCAAAGTCTGCGGCAGCGGCAGCAGCACCGGCACCGGCCATGGCCAGAGCGGGTTCTCCGTCGCTGGCAGTGGCGTCAGCCTTCTCATCCTTGTAAAGGAACAGGGTGATAACGAAGGCCATCACGACACTGAGCACGCCGCAGATGGCGCCCCAGATGACACCGTGGTAGGGTTTGTCGCCACCGATGAAGGTGATCAGGGACAGGAAGGACGGGGAGCCGCCCATCGTGTAACCGCGGACCTGGGTCAGACCGGCCAGAAGACCGGACGTGCCGGCAGCGATGACTGCGGCGATCATCGGTTTGACGAAACGAAGGTTGATACCGTACATTGCGGGCTCGGTAACACCGGCGACCGTTGCGGAAATACCGCAGGCAAGGCCTTCGGAACGGAGTTCCTGGTCTTTGGTCTTGGCAGCAACGCCGAATGCGGCACCGCCCTGTGCGATGTTGGAGCAGAACATGGTGACAAGGACGACGACGTCATAGCCGAGCGTCGCAAGGTTCAGGGTGAACAGCGGAAGCAGTGCATAGTGCATACCGGTCATGACGATGAACGGCATGGCAGCGGACAGGACACCGACGGTGAGCCACGGTACCGTAGCATACAGCCAGGACATGCCCTTGGCGAGCAGGTTACCGAGAACACCGCCGATGGGCCCGATGATGACCATCAGGACCGGGAAGCAGATGAGGAAGAATACCATCGGCTTCATGAAGGCCTTCAGGACGTTCGGGGAAATCTTATCGGCAAACTCCTCTGCCCACTTCATGAGCGGGATCATCAGAAGCATCGGAAGGACCGAAGACGTGTAAGTGGTCAGAAGGACCGGGATCTTTCCGAACATGTACATGCAGTCCATGCCGAGGAACGTGCCGAGTTTGACGCCTTCCATGGTGCCGCCCATCATGGTGACGAGCGTCGGGTAGCAGAGTGCCGCGCCGATGGTCATGTAGAGCGGAGCAGAACCGCCGGTCTTTTTCGCAATACTCCAGCCGAGCAGGATCGGCAGGAAATAGAAGAACGCGTCAGACAGCGAGTAGAAGAGCTGGTAAGTGGGGCTCGCGTCGGTGACACCGAAGGCCGGAATGGCAGTGATCAGGGTCAGAAGGACCTTGATCATACCGGTGCCAAGCATGGCCGGCAGGAGCGGTGTCAGACATCCGGCGATGTAGCCGAACAGCCACTGGATGTTCTTCTTTTCGGGTTTCTTTTCCGCCGCGGCTCCATCGCCGCCAAAGTTGCCCATGGTTTTGAATTCTTTGAAGAGGTTCGAGACCTCGTTACCGATGACGACCTGGTACTGCCCGCCCTGTTTGATCACACTCTTGACACCCTTGATCGCCTTGACCGCGTCGTCGTTTGCCTTTCCCTCATCGTTGAGGACGAGGCGGAGACGCGTCATGCAATGGGTAGCGCTCGCAATGTTCTCTGCGCCGCCGACACCATCGATGATGGCCTGGGATGTCGCTTTGTAGTCTAGTGCCATACTTGACCTCCTTCTCGTTTGTAATTTCCGGTTTGAAAAAGGGCAGGCCTCACAAGAATGAGACCCGCCCTTGTTTGCACCTTCAGTATAACAAAATCCTTTACTATATAATAATTCGCATTTTAGACAATAAATCCAATCGGAATTCACATATTTCACAAAATCAAAACACTTTGTATCGTAATTCAGCCATTGCAAAACCCGAACACAGTTCGCGTGTCCAGTTACAACGTCCAAAGCAGGCGTCTCGCCCAGTTACTCTATAAACGCTTTGGTTATAGACGCCGGACACGTGTCCGGACTAGTATAGAACTGGAGAGTATTCTATGGAATGAAAAGGAGCATGCAAATGGCAAGTACCGTCTACTTCACGAAAGATATTTCCGCGGAAGGTCTGCTTCGCATCTACAAGGCGATGAACTGGACCCCGAAGGGAAACACCTGCGTCAAGATCTCCGTCGGCGAGATCTTCAACCCGAACTCCCTCGACGCCCAGCTCATCTACCCCCTCGTCAAGGAGGTCAACGGCAAACTGGTCGAGAACAACACGGCCTATGAAGGCGTCCGCATCTTCACCCCGACCCATCAGGCCATGGCCGCAAAGCACGGCTACACGTTCCGTGCCGGCGGTGTCGAGATCCTCGACGCGAAGGGCGCCATCGAACTGCCCGTCACGAACGGCAACCACCTCGAGTCCGACCTCGTCGGTGCCGGAATCCAGAAGTACCAGTCCGCCGTCGTCCTCTCCCACTTCAAGGGACACCCGATGGCCGGTTACGGCGGTGCCATCAAGAACGCCTCCATCGGCTTCGCGGCACCCCACGGCAAGGCCCGCATCCACTCCGGCAACGAGACCGATGAGCGGTGGGTCGGCTGGCTTGGCAAAGGCCGCTTCATGCGCAAGGGCGGCGACCCCGCCTTCCAGGAGTCCATGGTCGAAGCCGTCAGTGCCATCCGGGACTACTTCGGAAAAGAGAACATCATTTACATCAACGTCATGAACAACCTGTCGGTCGTCTGTGACTGCTTCCCCTTCCCGCTTCCCGCGAAGATGGAAGACTACGGCATCTTTGCCTCGACCGATTCCGTCGCCTGCGACCAGGCCTGCCTCGACATCGTCTGGTCCCAGAAGGACGAAGGCGGTCATGACCTCGTCAAAGAGATCACCAACCGCGGCGGTCTCATCCAGACCGAGTACGGCGAACAGTTCGGCCTCGGCTCCCGCACCTACGAGGTCATCGACATCGACTAATTCCACGCTACTGACCCTGTTTAACCGTACTGCACATCTCACCTTCTTCTTGGCCTCAATAGTGGAAAAGAAGCAACTCTAAAACTAAATATCCAAAATTCCAAAACGTGCAGCACTATAGAAGAAGCAGTCTCCCGAAAGGGAGGCTGCTTTGTTACACCCACACAACTCCGAATTTATCGAAGGAAATATCCGCCCTCGCAGCCGGCGGTCGGAGCCGCCTGGCAAGCTGCGGTGCGTATTGACGCCCTCCGCTTTGCTCCGGGCTTGGGTGCCACAGTGCTCCGACGCTGTCAAGGGCGCTCCCGAGCGCCGCATTCCGTGCGGCTCAGCCCTATGACAGCCCCTCCGCCCCGTGGCACGTGGCAAACAACAGGCCAAAGGGGCACTGCGGCCCTTCGGCCTGCAAGAAACAATGGGCATTGAGTTGAGACTGAGCCGGATTCCACGTCAGAGAGATTATTCTTGCACTTTGACGTGGAGTTCCAGAGGTCTCGTTCCAGAATAATCCACGTCAGGACCCAATATATCGCACTTTGACGTGGAGTTTTTTTGCTTCCGATCCTTCTTTACGTCTGAAAACAGGAGAATTGTCCACGTCAGAGAATTCGATTTTGCAGTTTGACGTGGATGAAGAGCAAACAAGAGCCAAGAAAATCCACGTCTAAGCAGTCATATTAGCTTTATGACGTGGATTTTCCGTTTTCGTTTGATCCGTACATTGGTGTTCTCACGCTGAATACCCGTTTTTGTGGTTTTAGCGTGAACCTGGCG
>R21__coassemble_1792_pt1 | contig 13712 bp, 16 predicted proteins | sample R21__metabat2_low_PE_053 | metagenome-assembled genome bin R21 | reverse complement strand
GCAAGCATTTCGACATATTTCAGTTTGTAGAAAAGAGCAGCGCTCAACATAAGCGGTGCTCTTAATGACTTATTTAATGCTTGTGGGGTGCGACCGGAGGTTTGTACTTCCAGGCCTGTTTCGGGTTTTCGACGGTCCACTGTTCGACGTAGTTCATAACGGTCATCATGTCGTCGTAGTCTTTGCCTTTGAAGCAGCATTCGGGGCAGGTCGGACAGGGCCAGCCTTTGTCCTTGAACTTGCAGGCGTCCAGATGCCGGTAGGAGCGGTCGAGGTTTGTCTCAAACTCCTGCTTCGTCATCTCATTCTTATGGTTTTCATAATATAAAACATACATCTTCTTCGTCATCGTTTTCTTGATGCGGGTGAAGGCGGTCTCTTTCGCTTTCTTCGTCATTTCCAGCATAGACTTCATTTTTCTTTCTCCTTTTCCAAAGCGATCTTGATATGCCTTTTTATTATGTCACCTTTTTCTAGTCAAAGCAACACGACATAGACACAGCAACAAAGCACCCTGCCGCAGCAGGGTGCTTTTTTAGTGAAAGCGAGTGCGAATAACGATTTCACGCAGGGATGTCACATTATCCTTTGTCAGGTCGTCATTCGTTTGAGTCGTCTTTTGTGAGGACTTTCTTCTGCCAGGACCTTTTGCCACATTCCGGGCACTTCATGTAACGGGTGCGACCGATGTGCAGGCTGTTCAGGTAAGTGCCTGTACCGACCGTCTGCTCATGACCGCAGTGTGCACATTTGTAGTATCCGGCCTTGCGCTCGATCTCGCCGGCATAGAACAGACCGCCGAGAGCTGCGACCAGAGCCACAATGAATTCCGGTGTCGGTGGCTGGCGGTTCCATCCGACCATTTGCTCCAGCCGGCCCTCTCTGGCAAGGCTGATGACGCCCATCAGAAAGACAGCTGCCGACAAGGCGCCGATCACGTTGGTCAGCTTCAGAAGCTGGCGATTTGCCGCTTCTTCTTTTTTCTTCAATTCCAGAAGGTTCTCTTCTGCTTTCTTATTATAGTTATCCATGTGTTCTAACCTCTCTCCTGTAAATAACTCATTGATAGTGATCCCGAGGATATCGCACAGTTCCTGCATGATGGAAGCGTCCGGCAGAGACAGGCCCCGTTCCCATTTGGAAACGGCACGGTCCGTAATGCCGAGGAGCTCTCCCAGCTGGAACTGAGTCAGTCCCTTTTCTTTTCTGCATTGGGCGATGAACCGCCCGGTTTTCATTTGATCCATGGAAGGCCCTCCTTTCACCATCATCGTAGTATGCGGAGAGAGAAAGTTACACATACTGCTGGTTGAGTTTGATATTCCTTATAATTAATATAGCGGTTCTTACACCAATCTATCAAAAGATTTCGAAACGTTAACAAAACAGAAACAATTTCAAAAAGTGGTTGACTTCCCGCAAACCGGGTGGTATCATCTAGGCGTAGTAAGTCAGCTAGTACGGCAAAGACGCTACATAAGCTTTGGATATTCACATTATTTTTTGGAGGTAAGCAACATGAACAAACGGATCCCCTTTATCGTAGCCTTCGTAATGGTCATTTCCATCGCCATGACCTTCTTCATGATGGGCGGCTGCGGAAACAACAAAGAATTCACGGACGAAGACGCCATCCGCACCACGGCGGAAACCACCGTCATTTCCCCGTACGAAAAGGCGATGGATGACTACAACGACATCATCAGCAAGCTCGACAAGGGCAGCGCTTATGCCTTCGCTGACATGGCAGAAGACCAGGACGTGCTTCTCGTCGCGGAGAACCCCATCGAGTTCGAAGGCAAAGTCGAAGCCGCAAAAGCCACGGTCTATGCGAAGGACAAAGACGGCAACGTCAAGAAGATGGGTACGGTCGAGAGCACCACGACGTCCCTGCCCCTCGTGGCATACGATCACGCCGTTTACTTCGGCTCTCACCACTCCATGAGCAAAGCCTCTATCGATACAGAACACTCCAAGATGGACATCGAGACCGCCAAGTCCAACGGTGACGAAAAAGACACTGCCAACAAGGCATACAACCTTCTCTTCGACGACTACGGCGAAGGCACGGTCATCGAGTTCACCATCCTCAAATAACAACCTCACTTTCTCCTTTTTCTCAAACTTCTTTCACGCAAAAACAGGAATGCCTCGACCCCACACAAGTGCGGCCGGGGTTTTCTTGTGTTATACTGTAACAGAATTATCCGGAAGGGAGGCGATGTACCCTGGCCACTCTCGCCACCTGGCTCTATGCCTTGTCGGGCCACTATCTGTTACTGGTCCTGGTCTTCACGGTCCTGTTCCCCATCGCCATCCTGGCACTGGGACTCGTCATGGAGCTCTTCGCCCAGGCCATCACCACGGTCATTGCGTTTGTGACAGGTCCGCTCATCGCCTTCGGCATACGGACCTATGCCACGTACATCGGCACCGTCATCCACGAGCTGTCCCACGCCACGTTCGCGTTCTTCACCGGAGCGAAGGTCAACAAGATCACGCTCATCCCTCACGGCGCCACCCTTGGCAGTGTCGAGTACACGCCCCGGGGCAACAAGTTCGTGAAGGGCATCCAGCAGAGCCTCAGCGCGGTCGCGCCCACGCTGGTCGGCACGGCACTCCTCTACCTCATGTTCTCCCAGGTGCACCCGCTCCTGACAGAGGCCTGGCACTACGTGCTCTTTTACTACCTCGCGCTCAGCATCCTGTTCCACATGGACCTGAGTCTTCAGGACCTGCGAAACTTCTTCGCGGGCATCCTGCCTTTCCTCGGCCTCACATTTCTGTGCATGCTTCTCTTTTTCGGTGTCCTTGGGATGGATACCGTCCGGGACTTCGCACTGAAACTGATGCAACAGTACGGTGCACCGGCCATTGCTCTGACACCTGTCGAAGGTTTTTTAACCTTTTTTAAGGATTCGGTCGTATGATAAGGACGTAATCGGAGAACAAGTACTCCGTTATGTAACCCCTTTTTGTACCATCGAAAGGAGAGAGTTTATGGGATTTTTAGCTACGATCATCGTTGGTGTGCTGGCCGGCTGGCTGGCCGAAAAAGTCATGAAAGTTGACATGCCGACCTGGCAGAACCTGCTTCTGGGCCTTTGCGGTTCGGCGCTCGGTTCCGTCGTTCTCGGAGTCGTTGGCATGGACAAACCCGCCGGTATGATCTCCGGCATCCTGGTCGCCTTCATCTTCGCCTGCCTCATCGTCTGGGCAGTCAACAAGATCCGCGCCCGGAAGTAACACCACAAAGACAAATAAAAAACAGCCGTCCTCGCAAGAGGACGGCTGTTTCTTTGTGCAAACTTATTCTTTCGCGGCTGCGCGGGCGTCGGCTTTCGCCTTTCCCTCTTCCACCAGCTCGGGGTCCGGCGGGAGCAGCAGTTTCTGGGCGATGAAAAACACGATGGTCTGGACGATCCCGCACGGGATGAGCAGGATGAGTCTCGCGAGCGAGTGCATCCACTCCCAGGGTGCGCGGATGATGAGCGGGTACAGAGCCCCCTGCATCCAGGTGGCGAACACGATGGTCAGGACCATGATGACGAAGTACAGGATAAAGTGCCAGCGCGGCGCGGAGGACTTGAACGTGTACTTCTTGTTCATGATGTAAACGAAGATGTTCGCGATGATGTTCGCGAGGAAAAACGGCAGCACATAGCCCCAGGTCACGGTGCCGTCGATGATGTACTTCGCGGCGTCCGCGGCACCGGCCGCCGTGTCCGTGTCGAACAGGGTCGGCTCGTTGTAGAGGAAGTCGAGCCACTTCGGCAGCGTCGCGGTCACGCCGTCAAAGAACACCGGGAAGATGTACTGCAGCACCGCCTGGATGATGCCTCCGAGGCCGCCGACCCCGATGAACTTCACGAGTTGCCACAGCGTCAGCAGCGGTCCGGAGAGCCCGGCCAGTTTCTGACCAACGGTCTTTTTCTCTTCACTCATAACGAACCTCCTTCATTCATTCCACGTTTGCTTTATGCAGTTTGTTCGCGGTCCGGATGGCCTTCCGGCCGACGAGTTCGGTATGTTTGGCGGCGATGACGCCGTTGATGACGGGCACGTTCCGTGTCACGTTGGCGATATACCCGCCGACCTTCATAAGCAGCACCGAAGAATCCACCTTCTCCAGCAGGGCGGCGTTTTCGTCCTCATCGAGGACAAAGGCCTTCGCGACGTTCTTCAACATGGACTCCTGGATGGGTTCGAGGAACTCTTTGCTCTCGCGCTTCGTCGGCAGGAGCGTGACGGTCAGGGCACTGCGCTTGGCCGCCATCACGAACTTCTCGGCGGCGTCGCGGCGCACCTTGTACGACATGTTCTTCATGACGTTCAGGTTGATGGCCTGCGCGTCCGGAATGAGTTCGGCCGTCTTCTCTTTCAGTTCGTCGAGGCCGTAGGCCGAGACCGAGTACTCGTCGTTGATCTTCAGGTCTCTCGCCACGACGGACACGACCGCCTTGACGTTCAGCTTTTTGCGCTTCCGGTACCGTTTCATGACCTTGGCGTACATCGCCTCATTGTCCTGGATGGCAGCGGTGGCATAGGACTTGGTGAAGACGACCACGATGGGCACGCCTTCCCACAGTTTCGAGATGCGGTACAGGTAGTCGAGGGACTCCTTCGAGACCCGCTTCGACTGGGCGTCGATGCAGAACCAGATGACATGGATGAGCTTCGTCATGTCCTTCCTGGTAAGGCCCTCTTCGGACCAGCCGGACAGTTCCCGCTTCACCTTTTCCTGCTTGACGATGCTGTACTCGAGGCCGGCGGTGTCGATGAGCCGGAACGGAAGGTCCTTCCGCTCGTAGAGCTTCATCTTCTTCGTGACGGCGGCGCCGTCTCCGACCTTCGCTTTCTCTTCGCCGAGCACCGCGTTGATGAGCGTGCTCTTTCCGGCACCGGAGGCGCCGAGGACCAGCACGTTGACTTTCTGGTCATCGATGACCGGCCGCTCCACGAACTCGAGACTCTTCAGGGTCTGCCGGTCGGCGACGAACTGTCCCGCCTGCCCTACTTTCGATGCGATCCGGTCGTACTTTCTCTTAGCCATTGGGGTGTTTGCTCCTGTCTAACTTAGTATTCCTCCCTATTCTATCACAAGAAACAGCCGCCCTCAAATGAGAACGGCTGTTTGTTTCACAGTTTCATATAGTCTTCCATGTCCGTGAAGCCGAGGGACTCGTAGAGCGCGCGGCCGGAGTCGGAGGTCTCGAGGAAGACTTTGTCGCAGCCCCGGGCCTGCGCTTCGGCGATGAGCCAGCGGCAGGTCTCCTTCGCGACACCCTGGCCGCGGAAGGCATCGCGGGTGTAAATGTTCATAAGGTAGGCACAGCCGCCGTTCGGGTTGTCCGGAGACGGCATCTCGTGGTAGAGGCAGATGCCGCCGCAGCCGATGACTTCTCCGTCAGCCAGAGCGAAGCAGGCGATGTGCCCCTCCCGTTCCAGTTCCCGCTCGTAGTACGCGCGGTTCTCGGCGGTCAGTTCGGTCATGGGATCTTCGGCCGGGACGTCAAACACCTCATGCAGGACTTCCATCCGCCACTCCATCAGGAGGTCCAGGTCGTCGAGCGTTGCCCGTCTGATTTCGATGTTCAATAGGAGCCCTCCTTCAGCACGACCGGAAGTTTCGAGACGTCCGGCTTTCCGTTGGTGTTCAGTGGGATGGACGGCATGGTCAGGAAGAACTCCGGGACCATGAACGGGGTCAGGTGTTCGGCGAGTTCTGCCCGCAGTTCGGACAGCTTCACGCCCTCTTCGTTCGGCACGACATACGCCACGAGGTAGTGGAGGTCGTGCTCGTCCTTCAGCGCGCGGACCAGCGCCTGTCGCACGCCCCTGCACTGGTACAGCCGGGACTGGACTTCCGCCACTTCGACCCGTTTGCCGAGGATCATCACCTGGTCATCCTTCCGGTGCAGGAACGCGATGTTCCCATCGGGCAGCAGGTACCCGAGGTCTCCGCTGCGGTACCGCACCCGGACGTCGTCCAGGGCTTCAAACGCTTTGTTCTCTTCTGCATGGTCGCCGATGTACCCGAAGGAAACACCGTCGCCATAGATGCAGACTTCACCGGTCTCTCCGGCCGGGACTTCGTTTCCGTCGGCGTCCAGGATGTGGATCTCCACGCCCTTCACGGCTTTGCCGATGGGGTACGTGCCGTCCTCCAGGAGTCCGCCGTCATTGCACCGGTAGTACGAGGCACAGACGGTGGTCTCGGAAGGCCCGTAGGTGTTGTAGACGTCCGCGTGGTCTAACAGGTTGTCGACATAGACGCCGCGCAGCACATCGCCCCCGCTGATGAGCAGGCGGAGGGACGACGGGATGGACGGCAGGTGGTTCATGTCCGCGAGCAGGTACGGGAAGCCGCTGAGCAGCGTGACGTCCTGTTCGTCCACGAACTTCATGAGAGACTGAAGCGTCCGCTTCTCTTCCTCCGTCGGCATGGCGAGGGCCGCGCCGTTCAGGAGGCTGCAGAACACTTCCTCCACGAAGATGTCAAACGAGCAGACCGAGTACTGGAGCATCCGGTCTCCGGGACCCGGGTGGAATTCGTTCGCAAACGCGTCCACATAATGGACCACGTTCCGGTTGCTGACGCAGACGCCCTTCGGACGTCCGGTCGTGCCGGACGTGTAGAGGACATAGGCAGGCTGCTCCGGGTCCTGGCAGTACGCGTTCTCCGGGTCTGCGTCCGGCAGTTTCGGGAACAGCCGGTCCATCGTGATGACCGGAAACTTTCGCAGTTTGTTAGCGTACTCCGCTTCGGTGAGGACGTAGTCGACGTTCGCCTCTTCCATCATCATCTCGATGCGGCCGCGTGGGGACTCCGGTTCCGCCGGGACATACATGGCGCCGCACTTCAGGACCGCGAGGATGGTCGCGATCATCTCTGCCGTGTGGTTCAAAACGACGCCCACGGTCTTCGTGTCGGCAGGCATTTTCTTCGCGATCATGTCCACCATGTCGGAGAGTTCGGAAAACGTCAGGGTGCGCACCGTCTCAATAACGGCGGGCTCGTTCCCGTGTTCCGCGACAACGGACTGAAACCGCTCATAGATCGTCTGTTTCATTGCACTATCACTTTCTCCAGGGGCCGCTCACTGTTCCAGCAGCCACTGCAGGCCGGCGGCAGACCGCTCGGTCCCGTGCACGAAGTGGTTGCCGGGGTTCAGGACGAACGTCGTGTGGATGCCGCTCTCGCTCATGTGCTGCGCGATGGCCTCCGTGTTCTCCTGGACCACACAGAGAAACTTGTTGCGGGTCTTTGCTTCCTTGTCCCCGAGGGACAGGTACAGGTGGTCCGGCTTGCGGACCGGTTCATGTGCGAACACATACTCCTTGAAGTCCGGGAACCAGAGGGAACCGGACATGCTGGCGATGCGGTCGAAAACGTCAGTATGGTACATGGTGTACATTGCGAACAGGCCCGCCAGGGAATAGCCCGCGAGGCCCCGCCAGAGCACCTTGCCCGGGTGCTGCTTCTCCGCTTCCGGCAGGACTTCTTCCAGCAGGTACTTGCGGAAGTCGTCCGCGCCGCCGGTGCAGGGCGTGTCCCCTTTCATGATGGGCGGGATGTCCCAGGGCGCCATATCGTGGTCCCACTCGAGGTCCTTCAGCGCCACCAGCGTGAAGTCCGGCGCGCCGTTCTTCTGCAGTTCCTTCCAGACCTTCTTCCCCTCTCCGCCGAAGGTGTTGAGGTAGATGACCGGACGGTCCGGGTCCTTCGCCGGGAATACTTCGTACTTTGCCATGGTTCGTGTCTCTCTTTCCTGTGAGTCGTTGTCCCCATTATACCACTTCCCACTCCCGTTGGCGATGGACGGACGGTTGAAGAACCACCCCGAAATGTGATACAATCTCCCGGACATGAAACGAGGTGAGGACATGAAGATCAGCGGAGCCATTTTTGACGTCGACGACACTCTGACGGTCTCCGAATGGGTCTGGAGAGGCATTCCCGAAAAGTTCCTGAAACGCCACGGCAAGACCGCGGAGCCGGGGCTCGATGACACTCTGATGCTGCTCAACACGGCGCAGATCGGCGAGTACTTCAAGGAACACTATTTCCAGGACTCCCGCCGCAGCGCGAAGAGCATCGTCTGGGAGTTCGGCACCATGGGCGCGCCCTATTACTTCTTCATTGTCCCGCTGAAACCTGGTGCGAAGAAGCTGATCAAACAGCTGCACCGGCAGGGCGTCAAACTGACCATCCTCAGTGCGAACGAGACGACACTCATCAAGGCGGCGCTGCTGCGTACCGGCATCCTCCGGTACTTCGACTCCATCTTCTGCGGAAAGAGCGCCGAAAACGCGAAAGACAACCCGCAGTCCTTCGAGAAGGCCCGGGAACGCCTCGGCACCCCGAAGGAAGAGACCCTCGTTGTGGACGACTCTCTGTACGCCATCCGGACCGCCGCGTCCGCAGGCTTCCCCTGTGTCGCTGTCGTCGACGGTGAGGAGACCCCCGAAGTCCGGGCAGAACTGGAAGAGCTGGCACTCTTCTGTGTCTCCGACTTCCATGAACTGCTCGACAAGCTGGAAGGCCCGAACGCGTGAATCGCCCAATGGAATACCAAAAAGAAAAGGACTGGCTCTTACGAGTCAGTCCTTGTTTGTTTTCGCGATGTACCGGAAGGGCCTCAGTCGTCCACTTTCGGAGCGTCCTTGCCGGTGGTCTTGCGCCATTCTTTGTACTTGTCGATCTCTTCGTCGAGGAGCTTGTTGACCATCTTCAGAACGGCCGCGTCGTCGATGAGGCCGATGATGCCGAAGCTGTCCGGGATGAGGTCGATGGGCGAAATGGTGTACAGTGCGCCAAAGAGGACGATGGCGACGGAGCGCTTGGAGATGTCTCTGTACTCTTTGTACATGTAGTCTCTGACGAGAAGCAGGTAGATGCGGGCGGTCTCCACCGTGTCTGCCAGGCTGTCGAGTTTTCCGCCGGGGAATTTCTTCAGCATGGCTTCCGCCTTTTCGATGGTGTCGCTGATCTTCGCGTCGTCTTCCAGCAGGTCGTAGACCTTGCCGTAAGCAACTTTGGCAATGGCAGTGACCTTTGCAACGTCTTTCAGTGATGGCATAACAGTTCCTCCTAGAAGTTTGTTATATTCAGTATATCACATTTATGCTTTCACTTCACCGGTGACCACGTTGAAGGTCTTGCCGGCAAAGTCATACGAACCGGTGAACGTGAAGTCGACCTTGCCGTCCTTCACATACCAGCTGCCGTACTGGTTCTGTGCGATGCCGGTGTAGTCGGTCAGTTTGCCGTCCTCATAGACGCCCCAGACGCCGTTCACCTGTGTGACTTCGGTGTCGTTCATCGCGTAGTCTTCCTGGCTCTCGACGACGTCTTCGGTGGCGCCCTTCAGCTGATCGAGGTACGAGGTGAAGTCGATGCCCTTGAGCTCTTCGACCTTTTCATTGATGGCGTTCAGGGACGCGGGCCGTTTCGGCACTTCGAACTGGACCTTCTCCTTGACCGTCTCGATGACACCCTGCAGTTTCGAGGTCGTCGTGACATCGGACACCGGTTTGCCGCTGTTCAGCACGTTCTGCGCTTTCTCGATGAGTTTGCCCGCTTCTTCGGTCTGTGCGGTGATGCGGGTCACCTGGTCGTTGAACACGCCAATGGCATCTCTCAGTTCATCGGGCATGGACTTGCAGCCGCTGAGCAGCATGCAGAGCAGTGCGACCGCCATGACGATCACGGTCAGTTTGCGTTTCATATTCATTTCCTCCGTTTTTCTCCAAAATCGGCGTCCGTCTCAGGGCGCCATTTTCACTACTCCCCCATTTTACAATAGAAAACCGGAGAGCGCAAACTCTCCGGTCTTTTTACAATCGTTATTCTTTTGGCACTTATTCGGCGATGTGCCCCTTCTGCCGGATGACATCGATGACACCATCGACATACTTCTCGCAGATCTCTTTCGAGGGAGCCTCGACCATGACACGGATGACCGGCTCGGTGCCGCTCTCGCGGACCAGGATGCGGCCGGTGGTGCCAAGCTCTTCACCGACTTTGGCGACTGCCGCCTGGACGTCGGGGTCGTTCTGAGCCTCCGGTTTGCTGTGAACGCGGACGTTTTTCAAGACCTGCGGATAGAACTCGACGGGAGCGGCAAGGACGCTCAGCGGTTTCTCCTTCGCCAGCATGACTTCCATCATCTTGAGGGAGGTCAGGATGCCGTCGCCGGTGGTGGCGTACTTCGTGAAGATGATATGACCGGACTGCTCGCCGCCGACGCGGTGGCCGTTCTCGACCATGTTCTCATAGACGTACTTGTCGCCGACCTTGGTCTGCTCGTACTCGATGCCGACCTTGTCGAGGGCTTTGTACAGGCCGAAGTTGCTCATGACGGTCGTGACGACCTTGTTGTTGATGAGCTTGTCCTGCTCTTTCAGGTACAGGCCGTAGATGTAGATGATGTGGTCGCCGGTGACGACGTTGCCCTTCTCATCCACGCACAGGCAGCGGTCTGCGTCGCCGTCATAGGCGAAACCGACGTCGAGGCCGTTGTCGACCACGAACTTCTGCAGGTGCTCGATGTGAGTGGAGCCGCAGTCCGTGTTGATATTGTACCCGTCCGGGTTGTCGTTCATGACATAGGTCTGTGCGCCGAGGGCGTCGAAGACCGCTTTGGCGATGGACCATGCGGCGCCGTTCGCGACGTCGAGGCCGACCTTGACATCTTTGAAGCTGTACTTCGCCAGAGAGACGAGGTAGCCGATGTAGCGGTTACGGCCGGCGACGTAGTCGACCGTGCGGCCGATGGCGTCACGCTCTGCGACGGGGACATCCGTCTTTCCGTCGATGTAGTCTTCGATGAGAAGCAGGGTCTCTTCGTCCATCTTCTCGCCGTTACCGTTGACGATCTTGATGCCGTTGTCATAGTACGGGTTGTGGGACGCGGAGATCATGATACCGCAGTCGAACTTGTCGACGCGAGTGATGTAAGAGACGGAGGGAGTCGTCGTGACATGCATGATGTACGCGTCGGCGCCGGCGGCCATGAGGCCCGTGCACAGCGCATACTCGAACATGTAGCTCGAACGTCTCGTATCCTTACCGATGACGACTTTCGCTTTTTTTCCTTCGCGGGCGCCGTAGTACCAGCCGAGGAAACGGCCGATCTTGATGGCGTGTTCAAAGGTCAGGTCTTTGTTCGCTTCCCCGCGGAAGCCGTCAGTTCCGAAATATTTTCCCATGTTACAGTCTTTCCTTCTTTTCGATATCTAAGAAATACTTGTAGGTATCCACGGTCAGTTCGCCGCAGGCCTCTTCGTCACAGGCGATGATGGCGCCGTTGTGCATCTGCAGAGCGCTGCAGGTCCACTTGTGGGAGACGCCGCCTTCGACGGTCTTGGCAAGAGCTCTGGCTTTCGCGTGGCCGTTGATGAGGATGAGGACTTCTTTCGAATCGGTGACCGTGCCGACGCCGACGGACAGAGCCTGTGCAGGGACTGCTTCCGGATCGTTCCCGAAGAAGCGGGAGTTGACGATACGGGTGTCGGTGGTGAGGTCGCGGACACCGGTGCGGGACGCGAGGGAGGTATACGGCTCGTTGAAGGCGATGTGGCCGTCAACGCCGATGCCGCCCATGAAGAGGTCGATGCCGCCGTAGGAGGCGATCTTCTCTTCGTAGCGAGCGCACTCGCCTTCGGGGTCGTCGGTCATACCGTTGAGGATGTTGATGTTCTCCGGCTTCATGTCGACCAGGTGGTCGAAGAAGTTGTCATGCATGAAGTACCAGTAGCTCTGGTCATGCTCGTGGGGCAGGCCGAGGTACTCGTCCATGTTGAAGGTGACGACGTTCGCGAAGGAGACTTCGCCGGCTTTGTTCATGCGGACGAGTTCCTTGTAGACGCCGATCGGAGAAGAACCGGTCGGAAGACCCAGGATGAAGGGTCTCTCCTCTTTGTGGTTGTTGATCTTATCAGCGATATAATGTGCGGCCCAAAGGCTCATTTTCTCGTAATTGTCCTGGATAACTACTCTCATTCTTGACGTACTCCTATCTTAGTGTTTCTTGACGATGGTTCCATCGTTTTTATGGATGCTGTTCTCCGGTACGACACCGCGTACGCAGGAAGTCGGATAGACATTGGAATGTCTGCCGATGACCGTGCCGGGGTTCATGACGGTGTTGCAGCCGACTTCGACATAGTCGCCGATCATGGCACCGAACTTTTTGATGCCGGTCTCGATGTGCTCATCGCCGTTGTGGACGACGACCAGCTGCTTGTCGGACTTGACGTTCGACGTGATGGCGCCGGCTCCGGTGTGGGAGTAATAGCCCAGAATGGAGTCGCCGACATAGTTGTAATGGGGCGTCTGAACGTGGTCGAACAGGATGACGTTCTTCAGTTCGCAGGAGTTGCCGACGACGCAGTTGGCACCGACGAGCGCGGAGCCGCGGATGAATGCGCAGTGGCGAACTTCGGTCTCGGGCCCGATGATGCAGGGCGCACCGAGGTAAGCGGACGGGAACACGGTAGCGGTCTTGTGGATCCAGACGTGCTCCTGAACTTCTTCATAGTCGTCGCCGAGGGTCGGGCCGAGCTCAAGGATGAAGTCCTTGATGCCTTTCAGAGCTTCCCAGGGGTAAGTGAACTGTTCGAGATATTCCTTGGCCAGCGTATGGTCAAGGTCATAAAGGTCTTTGATGGTGTACATAAAAGCTCCTTTGGTTTTATTATTTTCATGGTGTCGGGCCAAGCTCTGTTACAGTGTTGATTCTGCTTTTTTCCTCGTCCCTGTCGGCCCACCCGGAGGCGATTTGTCTCCTATGGCCGTGGCAGCATCCGCCGAGTCTTTCGATCACTGCCAACCTCGTCAACCGATTACGGTCCTGGCGCTAACGACCGCCCGTTCCTCCTGTGTCGGAAACGGTCGTTTTACAGAAGGGCACAAAAACCCTTTTAATTATTATAAAAATTATCATATATTTGTCAATCGCATTTATCCATACACGCAACACTCACTGCTTTGCATTGGCGATTTATCCCTCGAGCCCATGATCACTGCCAAAGCCCCTCGGTGATATCCGCGTTCCAGCAGAGCTGTCCGCGTATTTGAGGTGCCACAGTTCTTCGGTGCTGTCAAGGGCGCACCCGTGCGCCGCATACCGTGCGGCGAAGCCCCATGACAGCCCCTCCGCCCTGCGGCACAGGGCAAACATCAGGCAGAAAGGGGCGCTGTGCGCCTTTCCGCCTGCAAAAGGAGACATTCTGTGCTCGCAGTGAGCCATCTTATATTAAAAGTCGGTCAGGTGCCGAGAATCTCGTACACCCTGACCGATTTCCAAACATGACTTTTTGAGAAGTCGGTCAGAACCTGGGAAAACCCGTCTTCCGGACCGACGCGGAGGGTATGCTTTCTTAAAACATCGGTCTCAGAAATCGATATCAACCTCTCTGAACCGACTTTTCATTCTCAAAGCATTACACCTGCGCAAAACAATTGGACCAGCGTCCATAAAAATAGCTTCTTCATAAAACAAAATCGGTCAGAAGAAAGGCTTTTTTCTTTTCTCACCGACAATTGGGAAACCCACACCTTTGACGTCGGTCAGCTTGCAAATATACAAGCCTCACTGACCGACTTTCATAAGATCCATACTTCAAAATCGGTCAGAGAGCAGGCACAGTCCCCGAATCGACCGACTTGCAAATTGTTTTGTACTGTTTCCTGCTTCATGACTGCT
>R21__coassemble_1775_pt1 | contig 13806 bp, 11 predicted proteins | sample R21__metabat2_low_PE_053 | metagenome-assembled genome bin R21 | reverse complement strand
TCGTTCTGAAAAACGTCGCCTCTTCCGTCCGGGAGGTCCTCGAGATCACCGGCTTCGTCGACATCCTGACCATCGAATAACAGGAGAACCTTATGTTCAAAAAAATGCGTTCCAAACTGGCATTCAACATCTCTGCCGGTGTGGTCCTCATTCTGCTGCTGTTCGGTGCGCTCACGAGCTTCATCGGGTTCACGCAGTTCACCAGCGCGCTCGACGAACACTACGCGGAAAACGGGTACAACATCTGCCGTCTTGCCACCAACCTTCTGAAGGCGGACGACATCATGGACTACCTCGACCCCGAGTACATGCAGACAGAAGAGTACCAGACGACGATGCGCCGTCTCGATGCCATGACCGAAAAGCTCGACTGCGCGTTCATCTACGCGATGATCCCCCTCAACGAGGACTGCACGCAGGTCAAATTCCTGTTCGAGACCCAGAACGACAATTTCGAGCTGAAAGCCTACCCGCCCGGATATGAGCGGGCAGCCGGCAGCGATGAATACGCCATGAAATACAAGCTCATGATGGAGGGCAAAAGCGAACAGGACTGTGTCTTCCGCTCCGCACATGAGACGACCACCGGCGCCCACGTCAGCGCGTTCATCCCCATCAAGAACTCCGAAGGCAAGCCGGTCGGCATCCTCTGCGTCCAGCGCCAGATGTCCGCCCTGACCGGTGCCCGGAACAACTACCTCCTCAACATCGGACTCGCCACGCTCCTCTGGGCGTTCATCGTCGCGCTCTTCTTCGCGTCGATCCTGAGCCGGCGTGTCGCAAAACCGGTCCGTGAGATCGCCTCCGAGACCGTCCGGTTCTCCCGGGAGAACACGCTCCCGCCCGTCTCCCTGACGGCCTCCACCGAAGGCGAAGACGAGATCAAACTCCTCGCCATGCACGTCGACAAGATGGAATATGCCATCCTGAACTACACGGAGAACCTCAAGAACCTCCGTTCCGAACAGGACCGCATCGAAGGTGAACTGAACGTCGCGAGTTCCATCCAGAAAGGCATGATGCCGAACGTCTTCCCGGCCTTCCCGGAACGGGACGAATTCGACCTCTACGCCACCATGGACCCGGCCCGCGAAGTGGGCGGCGACTTCTACGACTTTTTCTTCGTTGATGACGACCACCTCGCCATCGTCATGTCCGACGTCTCCGGCAAAGGGGTCCCGGCGGCCCTCTTCATGATGGTCTCGAAACTGGCCATCAAGCACCGCGCCATGCAGGGCGGCACCCCCGGCGAGATCCTCGCCGACGTCAACCAGCAGCTCTGTGACGGCAACCGTCAGAACATGTTCGTCACGACCTGGCTCGGCATCCTCGACATCGGCACCGGCGAGCTGGTCACCGCCAACGCGGGCCACGAGTACCCCGCCATCTGCCGGGAAAACGGCTCTTTCGAGCTCTTCAAAGACCGCCACGGATTCGTCCTCGGCGGCATGAGCGGCAGCCGGTACAAAGAGGAGACCATCCTCCTTCAGCCGGGCGATTCGCTGTTCGTCTACACCGACGGTGTGGCGGAAGCCTCGAATGCGAAGGACGAACTCTTCGGCATGGACCGCATACTGGAGACCCTCAATGAATCGCCCCATGCCTCCCCGGATGAACTCGTCCAAAACCTCATGGACGCCATCGGCGACTTCGCCGGCAACCGGGAGCAGTTCGACGACATCACCATGCTCGCGTTCCAGTACAAGGGCAAGCAGAGCCACCTGCGCACCCTCAAGATCCCGGCCACCGTCGAGAACCTGGGCCGGGTGAACGAATGGGTCGAGGAGATGCTGCAGATCCTCGACGTGCCCATGAAAGAGCAGATGCAGATCAGCCTCGCAGTCGAGGAGATCTTCGTCAACATCGCGCACTACGCGTACGCGCCGGGTGTGGGCGATGCACTCATCCGCATCGGTTACGACATGGACACGGACAATGTGAAGATCACTTTCCTCGACAGCGGCACACCTTACGATCCGCTTGCGAAGGAAGACCCCGACACCACCCTCTCCGCGGAGGACCGGGAAGTCGGAGGCCTCGGCATCTACCTCATCAAAAAGACGATGGACAAGGTCTCGTACGACCGGAACCACGCTTACAACATCCTGTCCATCGAGAAGCATATCGACCGGTCGGGAGAAGCGTAAGCACAAGTCCCGCAAAACAAACAAACAAAAAGAAAGCCCGCCGTATGGCGGGCTTTTTTCTATTGTTTCGGAGCCGGCATCTGTCTCGCGTGTCACGCGGCTGACTTTTCCGGTTTCTCGTTATACTTCTCCACATCCATCTCCCCTTCGGACTTGCCGATGGTGATGGTGGCGGAGAGGTCGCCGATGATGTTGGAACCGCAGCGGAACATGTCGAGGACCGCGTCGATACCGAGGATGAGTCCCAGCGCACTGGTGGGGACGCCCATCATCGTGAGGATGGAGGTCATCGAGATGAGGCTCGAGTTCTGGACCGCCGAATCGCCCATGGACAGGATGAAGACCGCGATGGCGATGGTGGCGATCATGTTGGCGTCGAGCTCCACGTTGTAAAGCCGCGCAAACAGGATGCTGCAGAGCACGAAGTGGACACAGGCACCGTCCATGTTGATGGTGGCACCGAGGGACGTCGTGAAGGACGTGACACGCGGGGAGACACCGAACTTACGGGTGCAGAGTTCCATCGAGTACGGCAGGTAGGCACCGGAGTAGTTCGGCAGGCCGGACTTCCGGAAGTAGCCGGGCAGCGCTCTCCAGAAGGGGATCGGCGAGATGCCGCGGATGCCGAGCTGGAGCGAATAGATGACCCACATAATGGCGACCGCGATGATCTCGGTGAGGATGAGGCGGCCGAGCAGCGGGATGACCGGCAGGCCGACATTGATCATCAGGGACGCGGTGGCCGTCAGGGTGACCAGCGGCATGAAGGCCGCGACCATGTTGACGAGGGTCTGGAACAGGTTCGTGAGGTCTTCGATGAGGCGGTTCAGCACCTGGATCTTCTCGCCGAGGACGCCGAGCGCCATACCGACGAACACCGCCAGCAGCATGACCTGCATGATGTTCGCGTTCTGGATAGGCGCGATGATGTCCTTCGGGATGAGCCCGATGAGCGTGTCCCGCCCGAGCTGGACCGTACTCTCGGTCGCGTGTCCTTTTGCGAGGGTCATGACCGCGTCGGGCAGTTTCCTCGGCAGGAACAGGTACGCGGAGCCGAAGCCGACGAGGATAGCCAGCGCGGTGGTCGTCATGTAGGTCCGAAGCGCCTTGCCGCCGAGACGGCCGGTGTCAGAAAGACTGGACAGCCCCGCAATGGTCGTGACGACCGAGCAGAAGATCATGGGAATGATCAGCATGCCGAGGGCGTTGAAGAACATGGCGCTGACGGTCTCGAACACCTGGTAGTCGAAGGCTTTTGCGCTGCCCACGCCCATGACGTGGACCATGACGAGTCCCAGGATGGTACCGGCGACGAGCATGAGGAGTGCGAGGACCATCATGCGGTTCTTCGGTTTGCGCGCCTTGATGTTAACGACGTTCCGTCCGTTCTGCCGTGCATAGTCGAGTTTCTCGGCGTTCGCGCGGAAGATGAGGGTCCGGAAGTAGTTCTCACTCTCGGTGCCCCAGTCCTTGATCTCGGAGATGGGGTTGAAGTCCTCGGCCGCGTTCGACAGCGTCACGCTGATGCTCCCGAACCGGTTGCGGACCCGGACCTGCACCGGGATGTCCGGCGAGTGTTCGAGGAACCGGACCGAGATCTCCTCGAGGAGCAGCAGCGCGGTCTGGACATCTTTCGGGTCCGTATTGTGCTCCCGCAGGTACGCGTCGAGCTCCGCGCTGACGTCGCCGAGCGTCTCGAACGTCAGGTCGTATTTGATGATTTGTTTCTCTTTGGCCATAGGGAAACCTCGGTTTCAAAAACTTGATATCTGTCAGCCATTATAGCACAGAAAAAAGGCTCCGGTCTATCCGGAGCCTTTGGTATTCTGGTTGGCGATGTACGCCTTCTCTTCGTTACGCAAAGATGGGAGCGAGGGCCGCAGCCAGCGTGTCCTTGTGGGCCTGAGCTTCGGCAAGGTCGACACCCTTGGTGGTGTAGTACGCTTTGATCTTCGGCTCGGTGCCGGAGGGACGGACCACGACGGTCTCGCCGTTCTCCAGGCTGTAGGTGAGGACGTTGGACTTCGGAAGGCCGGTCTCCTCGGGTTTGAGGTAGTCGGTGACCTTCGCGACGGCGATGCCGGCGATCTCCTTCGGCGGGTTCTCACGAAGAGATGCCATCATGCCGGCCATCTTGTCCATACCGGAGAGGCCGGGGAACTCGAAGGAGTCGACCTGGTTGAGGTAACGGCCGTACTCGGCGTAGATTTCCTCGAGGCGCTGCTTGATGGAGGAACCGATGCTTCTGTAGTAGGCGGCCATCTCGCAGATGAGCATGGAGGCGATGACGGCGTCCTTGTCACGGACATAGGGGCCGGCCAGGTAGCCGTAGCTCTCTTCGAAACCGAAGATGAAGCGTTCGACTTCGCCGTCTGCTTCGAGGGCCGCGATCTGATCGCCGATCCACTTGAAGCCGGTGAGGGTCTCTCTCATCTCGACGCCGTAGTGCTCCGCAACGAGGTTGGCGAGCGGCGTGGAGACGATGGACTTGCAGGCGACGGGCTTCTCGGGCATGGTGCCTTTTTCGAGTTTGCCGGCGCAGATGTAGTCGAGGAGCAGGACGCCCATCTCGTTGCCGGTGACGAGCTCATAGGAGCCGTCCGGGCACTTCATGGCGATACCGACACGGTCGGCGTCGGGGTCGGTGGCGAGCAGCAGGTCCGCGCCGACTTCCTTCGCGAGGTTGACGCCCATTTCCATGGCGGCGTAGATCTCGGGGTTCGGGTACGAGCAGGTGGTGAAGTAGCCGTTCGGATACTCCTGCTCCGGAACGATGGTGATGTCGGTGATGCCGATGTCCTTCAGAACGGTGGTGACCGGGACGAGGCCGGTGCCGTTCAGCGGGGTGTAGACCAGTTTGAGGCCGGCGTCTTTCGCGAGACCCGGGCGGACCTGGTGGGCTTCGATGGCTTCGAAGAACGCCTTCTTGCAGTCGTCGCCGACGAACTTGATGAGGCCCTTGGAAACACCCTTCGCGAAGGAGATGTACTTGGCGCCGTTCAGGACGTCGGTCTTCTGGATGACATCGTAAACAACGGCGACCGCGTCATCGGTCATCTGGCAGCCGTCGGGGCCGTATGCCTTGTAGCCGTTGTACTTGGCGGGGTTGTGGGACGCGGTGACCATGATGCCCGCGTTGCAGTTGTAATACCGGGTGGCAAAGCTCAGTGCCGGGACCGGGTTCAGCGCGTCGTAGATGCGGACTTTGATGCCGTTGGCGGCGAGGACGCCTGCCGCGGCTTTCGCGAAGTCCCAGCCCTTGAGACGGCTGTCGTAAGAGATGGCGACGGTCTGCGTGCCGCCCTGGGTCTTGACCCAGTCTGCGATGCCCTGGGTGGCCTGACGGACGACCCAGATGTTCATGCGGTTGGTACCGGCGCCCAGCGTGCCGCGAAGGCCCGCGGTGCCGAATTGAAGCGCAACGGCGAAGCGGTCCGCAATGGCGTCCTCATCGCCCTCGATCTGTTGCAGTTCTGCCTTCAGGTCAAAGTCTTCGAGTTCGGCTTCCATCCAGCGCTTGTATTCATCCATGTACATAAAAATACAACTCCTTCCGGGGAAAACTATTTCACTTTACAGTTTAAAGTGTTTGCTATTTTCAGTCAAGAAAAAGCAAGGGCGATTTACGGAATGTTTACCGTAGATCGCCCATTGTTTTTCATATTCGGTTTTATACGTACTCGAGTGCCTCTTCCAGCGCGATGGCGAGCTGGTCGGCACAGGAGGTGCCGCGGCCGGCGCAGTCGTTGCCTTTCAGGATGTCGATGACTTCCTGTGCGGGCTTGCCTTCGATGAGTTTGCCGATGGCTTTGAGGTTGCCGTTGCAGCCGCCGTAGAAGCTGACGCCGGAGACGTTTCCGTCGTCGTCGAGGCTGAACTGGAGCTGGCGGGCACAGACGCCCTGGGGAGTGTACTGGAATGTATTCATAGAAGTTGCCTCCTTCGTAGTTTCGCTGTGTACCTTATATTAGGAGCACTGCCGCAAAAAGTCAAGCACAATTTAATTCACGGTGTCTGTTTTCCTTTACAGGCGTCTCGGTTTTGCGTTAGAATAGTAGCAGTCTTTACATAAGTTTTACGGAAGGAGGGCTTCCCCGATGATCCAGATCTTTTCCCCGGACCAGTCGAAAGACTTCTACAAGTACATCGATATGCCCACGAAACGGGAAGTCCGCGGCGCGCGAGACTACGTCGTCCGCACCCATAACGGAGCCCTCCTCGTGTCCTTCCACACCGTCGACGAACACGGCGCGGTGCTCTTCGCGAACGACGAGCGCTGCAGCATGATGACCGGCACGCCCCGACTCATCGAGAAGGCCGAAGGCATCGACCACGAGTCCGGCTTCGACGAACTCTTCTCCTTCTTCCTCGCGCTGACCTCTTCCGACATCTACGAGCTCGCGCGGCTCGAGGACAAGATCGAAGCGCTCGAAGACGAGCTGTTCTCCGAGGAAGCGGTCCCCGACAAGGAAGGCATCAACGCCATCATGGAACTCCGCCGGGAGATCTCCCAGAAAAAACGGTATTACGAAGAGATGGAACTCCTGTCCGACGAACTCGCCGACATGGAACCGGACTTCGTCTTCATCGATAAGAAATTCGACCGTCTTTACGACTTCATCCTCCGTAACCAGGAGTACCTCGAACAGGTCCGCGAGGCCTACCAGGCACAAATCGACCTCGTTCAGAACAACACGATGAAGACCCTGACCGTCGTCACCATGATCTTCCTGCCCCTGCAGCTCATCACGGGCTGGTTCGGCATGAACCTTCTCATGCCGGAGTTCAACTGGGCGCACGGTTACCCGTACGTCATCTTCCTCTCCCTCGCCATCCTCCTCGGAGAGATCATCTTCTTCCGCTGGAAGAAATGGTTCTGACAACAAAACACATTCGGTAAATCGCCCAATTCCCTGGGCGATTTTTTGTTGAGACTGTTTTCTTGTACGCGTATATAATATAGATGGGAATATCCTGAAAAACGATGTTTGGAAAACAGTTTTGGGAGGTAAATGATATGGCATTATTCCGAAAAAAAGCGAAGAAGGAAGCGGCCGCGGCACCTTCCGTCGAGCCGAAGAGCTTCGTCATCATCAAGAACGCACCGGAGAAGGTCGACTACATGAACGACTTCGCGGCGCTGCCGAAGACCTATGGCACGAAGAAGTTCTTTGAGCGCGAAGACATCAAGGCGATCCACGACACTGTGTTCGCGGCCCTCGACGACCTCAACGCGAAAGTCCACTTCACGGACGACCTCGCGAACGACCGTCCGGTCCTCATCAAGCCGAACCTCGTCTTCGTGTACCACAATGTCGGCCTCGACGAGAAGAGCTATCCCGAAAACACGGACCCCCGTGTCTTCGACGCCGTCATCGCCTGGCTGAAGAAATACACCGATGACATCACCATCATCGAGTCCGCCGGCAAACCCTATCCGACCGCGATCGCTTTCCGGGCGGCCGGCTATGACCGCATCGCCAAATACCGCGGCACCGGTCTCGTCGCCCTCGAGGAGCAGCCCGTCGTCCACTACTACCTGCCGAAGGCAGAGGTCATGAACGAGGTCTACCTGCCGGAGATCCTCGACCGCGTCGTCAAGGGAGAGGCCTTCTACATCTCCGTCCCGAAAATGAAGACGAACCTCTACACCGGTGTCACCCTCGGCTTCAAGAACGCGATGGGCACCATCCCCTACTTCCTGCGGGAGCGGAACCACACCCACCAGATCAACAAGAAACTCGCTGACCTTCTGTACCTGTTCAAACCGAACCTGACCGTCATCGACGGCATCATCGGCGGCGAGGGCAACACGCCCGCTCCCGTCGACCCGGTCCAGGTCCACAAGATCGTCGCCTCCAACAACTCCGTTGAGGCCGACCGCATCACCACGAAGATGATGGGCTTCGACCCCGAGAAGAACGAACTGATGATCGAGGCCACCGCCCGCAACTTCGGCGACCCGAACGTCCAGATCATCGGTGACACGTCCGTCACGCCGTTCCGTCCGGCGGTCACGTCGCTGTTCGACGACCTCACAGCCAAAGACTTCCCGAACATCGTTGCCGTCGCCGGCCACACGATGAACGACGCACCGAAGATCACCGACCCGAACGCCGTCACGCCGGAGATGGCCCTCGCCCTCGAGCAGGCCTGCCACGGCGGCTGCCTCGCCGCGGTCAAGACCGGCCTTGAGTACTTCAAGTATTCGAAGTCCATGAAACAGGACTTCAAAGTCTGCTTCATCATGGGCCCCGGCGTCCCGATCAACGGGGAACGCTACTGGTTCGACCGGACTGGCAAGCCCTACACCAAGGAGGACCTCAAAAACCTGCCGATGAAGAAGTACGGCATGGGCGACTGCACGCTGGCCACCACCAGAGACATTTGCTTCTGGAAGGCCACCGGCTGCTGCGACCCCGAGAAGAACATGTCCCTCACCTGCCTTGCCGGCGGTGCGCTGCTGCCCATCCTCCAGCCGAAGGACCCGTGGCTCCTGCCGATCGGCCTCGGCGCCATCCGTGTCATCCTCAAGCGTATGGCGTACATCGCCAAAGGCGAATACGTCGACGCCCCGCGCTTTGCCCGCGACGACCGGGTCTTCGATCTGCCCAAACTGAGCGACGCCGAACTCGCACAGAACTATGTCGACGCCCCGCTGCCGAAAATGAAACTTGCCGAGAAGTGCAAACAGCTCCTGCAGCAGCCCTACATCGTGCTCGCGGCTCTGCCCATCACCGTCCTCGGCCCGAAGAAATCGAACTTCCACGGCTGATGCGCGCGGTCCCGCGACCGCCGTTTCATAAAAACGCTTTGGCGATGTGTTGCATTCATTGCAATACATCGCCTTTTTTTGTAAAATAATAGAGATATGATAACGGCTCGTTGCGAGCCCACTTTTGGAGTACAGGAGGAACCCCTATGTTAGTTGACAACAAACTTTACATTGGCAATTCCAATGGAGAAAAAGCGTATATCTACCTGAACAAGGCGAATCGCCACGGCATCATCGCCGGTGCCACCGGTACCGGTAAGACCACGACCCTGCGCGTCATCGCGGAGTCCTTCTCCGACGCCGGTGTCCCCGTCTTCCTCGCAGACGCGAAGGGCGACCTCGCAACGCTCTGCCAGCCCGGCACCGCGAACGAGAACGTCCAGAGCCGCGTCGACGAGATGGGCCTTGCCGCGGACGGTTTCCACTTCGCTTCCTACCCCGTCACATTCTGGGACGTCTACCAGGAGATGGGTCTGCCCCTGCGCGCCACCGTCTCTGAGATCGGCCCGCTCCTCCTCTCCCGCATCCTCGGGCTCAACGACACGCAGTCCGACATCATGCAGATCATCTTCAAGATCGCCGATGACGAGGGCATCCTCCTCATCGACACGAAGGACCTCCGCTCCATGCTGAGCTATGTCGGCGAAAACGCGAAAGACTACGCGCTGAGCTACGGCAACATCGCGAAGCAGTCTCTGACGTCCATCATCCGTGCGGTCATCGCCCTCGAGGCGGAAGGCGGCGAACAGTTCTTCGGCGAGCCGGCCCTCGACATCCACGACTGGCTCACCTGCGACGCGTCCGGCAAGGGCAAGATCAACATCCTCGACTGCCAGAAGCTCATGAACAACCCGAACATGTACTCCACCTTCATGCTGTGGATGATGTCCGAACTCTATGAGACCCTTCCCGAAGTCGGCGACCCCGAAAAACCGAAGATCGCCTTCTTCTTCGACGAGGCGCACATGCTCTTCGACAACGCGTCGAAGGAACTGCTCCAGAAGATCGAGCAGGTCGTCAAGCTCATCCGTTCGAAGGGCGTCGGCATCTACTTCATCACCCAGAACCCCGCGGACATCCCCGAAGGCGTCCTGGCCCAGCTCGGCAACAAGATCCAGCACGCCCTGCGCGCCTACACGCCGGCAGAGCAGAAGAAGGCCAAGGCCGCTTCCGACTCCTTCCGCGTGAACCCCGCCTTCGACACCTATGAGACCCTCCTCGAGATGGGTACCGGGGAAGCCCTCATCTCCGTCCTCGACGAGAGCGGCGTCCCGACCCTCGTCCAGCGCTGCAAGATCCTGCCGCCGCAGAGTGCCTTCGGTACCCTCGACAACGCGATGCGCGCCTCCCTCATCCAGGGCGATGCACTGAACGCGAAGTACGGCTCTTACGTCGACAACGACTCCGCCTTCGAGTTCCTGCAGAGAAAGAACCTGGCAGATGCCGAAGCGGCCGAAGCCGAGAAGCTCGCGAAGCAGGCGGCGAAGGAAGCCGAAAAGGCTGAGGCCGCGGCCGAGAAAGCACGGCAGAAAGCGGAAGCCGACGCCGTCAAGGCTGCGGAGCGCGAAGCTGCCGCCGCGCAGAAGGCCGCCGAGAAGGCTGCCGCCGACGCAGAGAAGGCCCGCCTGAAAGAGATCGAGAAGGCGGAAAAGGAAGCGCAGAAAGAGCAGGAAAAGAAAGAGAAAGCACGTCAGCAGAGCATCCGCAACGTCGCGAAGTCCGGCGGTTCCACGGTCGGCCGTGAGATCGGCCAGACGGTCGGTAAAGCCGTCCTCGGCGACTTCGGCAAGAAGCTCGGCGGCAACCTGGGCGCGTCCCTCGGCCGCGGCATCATGGATACTCTCTTCAAGAAATAAATCGCCAAAGGAATCACTTTTCCAATGAAACACAAGAGATCCCAGAGGAGCGTGCTCACGCTCCTCTCTCAGTACCGCGGCATCGTCATGGGCTTTGCGGCGCTGACCATCGTCTACTTCCACGAGTGGCAGTACCTGTTCCTCTGGAACGACACGCTGGCACGGGCGGAGGACGTCTTCCACCGGAGCATCATCTTCGGTCCTGACCTCTTCTTCCTGATGTCCGGCATCGGCCTGACCTTTGCCATGCGCAAGTACAAACTCCTGCCTTTCTGGGGCAAGCGGCTGAAGCGCATCGCCATCCCGACACTGGTGGCAGCTCTATGCATGGCGCTGACCTGGCACTGGACCCTCGCGGACTACGTGAAGAACGTCACCGGTTGGAACTTCTATGCCCACAGCATCTACAGTTTCCTGTGGTTCATTCCGGCCATCATGACCCTGTACCTCGTGTTCCCGCTGTACTGGCGCTTCTATTCCCGCGCGAAAAACCAGCTGGTGTTCACGCTGGTCGCACTCGCGGTCTGGGCCGCCATCTCCTACGGTGGCACGCACTTCTTCCGGCCGGACCTCTACGGGTTCATCAACCGCATCCCGATCTTCCTCACCGGCGTGCAGCTCGGCTGGATGACCCAGCAGGAGAAACTCCCGAAGGAAGAGCGCCGGGGCACCTTCGCCCTCGACGGGAACAAGCCGGTATTCTGGACCGTCATGGTCGTGTTCTTCGTGGCCGGCGCGTTGCTGAGCTACTTCACGAACCAGAGAGGCCTGCAGCTCGGCGTGCCGGACTCCAACTGCCGCATCCCGAACTACCTGCTGAGCGTTTCCCTCACGTTCTTCATCGTGAAGCTCAGTGACATCATCGACCAGAGCAAGGTGGGCCACGCCGTCGTGAAGTTCTTCGGCTTCTACGGCGCCATGTCCCTCGAGTTCTACGCCATCCAGGAATGGCTCGGCGGACTCATCCTGCCGCACCTGCAGGGCCGCATGCCGAACATCGCGATCGACCTCGTGCTGTTCGCGGTCATCACCGCCGCCGGCTATGCTCTCTGGGCCCTGAACCACTATTTCTGGAAGGGCACGGACGCACTGACCGGTCGCTTCTCCAAAAACCAGACGCCAGAGAAAGGGCATCTCGCATGAACACCTACACCCGCTTCCTCCGCGAGGAGGAAGCGCATTTCATCTTCAAACACTATCTGAAACACCACTTCCCCGCCGACGAGGTCAAGCCCTGGAAGAGCATTGCCCGCATGTGGGCGGACGGCTGCTACTTCGCCGTCGGCGTCTTCGAGGACCTGGGCGATGTACCGGTCGGAGCTTCGAACGACTCACTCGGCGCGCTGCGCGGCTACGCCTTTTTCGTCGAGTCCCCGGACTGCGACGGCTGCCTCCTCGACTACTACGCCATCCTCCCGGAGTACCGGGACGCCGGTCTCGGCGGGCGCACGCTGCAGCGGCTCGCGGAACTGGTCCGGGGCAGGGAGAAGTACATCCTCCTCGAGACCGAGGACATCGACTTCGCGAAGAACGAGGACCAGGTTTCCGAACGCACCCGGCGCGACGCTTTTTACACCCGCAACGGTTGCGTGAAGACCGACGTCAAAGGCCGGGTGTTCACCGCCCGTTATGTCGTCTGGACACTGGGACTCGAAGCGGCCGCCGGCAGTGACGACGCCGCCCGGTCTGCCGCCTTCGACCGCGCCTGCGCCGACATGAACACCCTGTACCGGCTCATGATCCCCGGCGAGAAGTTCAAACTGTTCGTCAAGATCGCACGGGCGTCGGAAGCGTAAGGCGTATATCGCCACACAGAAAGGAGCCACCCCATGGCGAAAAGTTACCTCATCAAAGATACGACCCGCGAAGAGCGGAAGCAGATCGTCCAGGACTCCCTCGGCAACCTCTCCGACTGCGACAGCGAAGTCGAGGCCCTCGCCGACATGTACTGGGACTACATCGACGGCAAGAAGGAGATCCGCGAGATCAACGAAGCGTTCCAGGCCAACTATGTCAAAGGCGACATGGAACTCGAAGACCGCGGCAGGTGCCCGGTCTGAACCAGAACCACCGACAGCTCCTGCTCCCCGCAGGGGCTGTTTTTTCTGTGGCGATGTACCTGTCTCGCACCGGGAAAAACTTTTTCTGTTTATTATTGCTTTTCGAAATTGAATTGTGTACAATCTAATAGAAGAAAGGCAATCCGGGGCGCTCACCGTACATCGCCACAGCAACCCCAGTACCAATGTTTCAAAGGAGGAACCCACTATGGCAAGCATTTACGATTTCACCCTCAAGACCGGCCTCGGCGAAGACTACCCCCTCGCACAGCACAAAGGCAAGGTCATGCTCATCGTCAACACCGCCACCGGCTGCGGCTTCACCCCGCACTATGAGCCCATCGAGGCCATGTACGAGAAGTACCACGACCAGGGCTTCGAAGTCATCGACATCCCCTGCAACCAGTTCCGCGACCAGGCGCCCGGCTCTGACGAGGAGATCGCGTCCTTCTGCCGCATGCGCTACAAGACCCAGTTCCCGCAGATGAAGAAGTCTGACGTCAACGGCGAGAACGAACTCCCGCTCTACACCTACCTCAAAGAGCAAAAGGGCTTCGAAGGCTTCGGCAAAGGCACCATGGCCCTCAAGATGAACGCCCTCCTCATGACCGAAGACAAGAACTTCAAGAAGAATTCCAACATCAAATGGAACTTCACGAAGTTCGTCGTCGACAGAGAAGGCAACGTCATCGCCCGCTTCGAGCCGACCGCCGACATGGCCGACGTCGAGAAGTGCGTCGCTTCCCTGCTGTAAGCACCGCTTTTCTAGCGAAGCTCTGATATGGAAGCTCTGTAAACTCCAATCCTTCCGCTTCACGAGCACCAGAGCTTCACCGAAACTTTCAAATAAGACCGCGACTCACCAGCGCGGTCTTTTCTTCTATTCGAACGCAACCTCTCCCCTGCAAACTGGAATCTATCGATGTGATCGACGCTGAGGCTTCGTCGGAGGTTCATGGAGTCGGGGC
>R21__coassemble_1667_pt1 | contig 14418 bp, 11 predicted proteins | sample R21__metabat2_low_PE_053 | metagenome-assembled genome bin R21 | reverse complement strand
AGTGCCGAAAATACTTGGGGGGCAGCCCCCTGGGAAGATAGGGCGACGCCGACATAAAAAAGAACTCAGACCGAAAGGCCTGAGTTCTTTTTTATTGTTTTCTTAAAAAAACTTGAAACCGTTTTCAAAGTGGTCGTTCGGATGTCTTTGTGAAATGTGACAAAAAAAGATTTACTTCGCCCATTTTCTTTAGTAAAATCTGCTACAGTTTCAGTGTAAATATGTTAATATAGCACAACGTATAGTAAAAATCAATATTTTACTCGCAATTTTCTTGTAAAGGGAAAACATTTGTATTATAATGTAAAGTGCTGAATAGGACTGAAAATGCCGCTGGTACGCGGTTTAAGCTACTTGAAAACATTTGGAGGTAAATATGCCAGCAGATTTACATTGCCACACCCGCCTGTCGGACGGGTCCCTGGGCATTGAAGACCTCATCCTGCTCGCGAGCCGCAGCGGGATCGACACCATTGCCATCACTGACCACGACTGTCAGGCCGGCACGGTGCGCGGAAAGATCATCGGAAAACGCCACGGCGTCGAGGTCATTCCGGGTGTCGAACTCTCGTCCTACGACCCCGAACACAACATGAACATTTCCATCCTCTGCTACCTCGCAGAGAACCCGAACCGTCTCGAAGGCCTCTGCCGGAAGAATTCCCTGGCTCGTCGGAAAGCTTCCCAGCTCATGGTCGTCAAAGCTTCTCAGCGCTACCCCATCTCCTCGGAACTGGTCCTGAAATGCGCCTCCGGTTCGACCAACATCTACAAACAGCACATCATGCACGCCCTCATGGAATGCGGCTACACCACGGACTTCTATGGCGATTTACACGACGAACTCTTCGACCCGAAGAGCGAGAACAACATCCTCGTCCAGCCGAAGTATCCGGAGCCGAAAGAGGTCATCGATGCCATCCACGAAGCGGGCGGCGTCGCCATCGTTGCGCACCCGGGCCGTTCCGGTGTCCTCGAAGTCCTCGACGAACTCGTCGAGATGGGCCTCGACGGCATCGAAGTCTGGACCCCGGAGAACACCGAGGAACAGACCCAGGCCTTCCATGACTACGCAAAGAAGAACAACCTGCTCATGACCGGCGGGTCGGATTTCCACGGCCTGTACAGCAGAGCAGCCCACACCATCGCGTCCTACAGTACCCCGGACGAGAACCTCGCCGCGCTCAAGACCTTCCAGGCAAGACAGCGCAGAGCCCGCCGCAAGGCTGAGGCAGAAGCCGCCAAGGCAGCCGCCGCTGCCGCCGGCGAAGAATAAGGAGAACCACCTACATGACCTATCAGGAAGACAGCGACATCAAGATCTTCGGCGGTTCTGACACCGACCACGACGACGATTTTCTTCGTCAGATCGAGATGCTGGACCACCACCGTCACAACGGAAATTTCGACAAAGCCCGCCAGCTGGGCCGGAAGCTCTATGAGCTCATCAAGGAAGATGCCGAACACGAGAAAGACATCGACCCCGAGTTCAAAGAGGGCAAGATGCCGGTCAAAGCCGGTGTTCTCGGCATGTTCTCCGCTGAGGCAGCGCTCAACATGTACCTGCCGTCCACGCAGCTGTCCACCGTCGCCATTTCCGAACTGCACCGGCTCCTCGCCAAGACCGCCTCTCCGGTCTACGAGAAGATCATGGAGAGCCCGGCCTACTCGTTCTACTACCTCACCATCCGCAAGGGCGGTGACGACGTCCCCGAAGAGATCGGCAAAGCATTCGCCGAACACTGCCGCCACGAAGGCGAAGAAAAGTACATCCACTACGGCAAACGCATCTACGAAGTGGTCACGGAAGAAGTCCAGAAGCAGATCGCCCTCATGGAGTTTGCCGACTGAGGCGATGTACCGACCAATTATAATAAGTATATAAGAAATATCTTTACTAAAAGCCAGCCGGACCACGGCTGGCTTTTTCTGTTTTCCTCGGCAGGTTGCACAGAGGAGACGTGAATTTTTTGGGTGTTTCGCCGAGGCGTTTCTCATTGCGATTTGCCCCTGAAACTCTTATATTGGAATTGTAATGAAATCGATTGCAAAAATCTGTAAGGCAGCGCTTTCCGAAGCGGATGCCGGAAGGAGCACGAACCATGGCAAATACTGCGAGAACCATCGACCTTGTGACCGTCGGTGAAGTCCTCATCGACCTCACCCAGACCGGCGTCGACGAGCGAGGCGTCCCCACGCTGGCCGCCAACCCCGGCGGCGCGCCCGCCAACGTGGCGGTGGCCGCGTCCCGTCTCGGGACGAAGACCGCCTTCGTCGGCTGCATCGGCGACGACGCCTTCGGCGCGTTGCTGCGGAACACCCTCGAAAACGACAACGTCGACACCTCCGGCCTCATCGTCCACGGGACCATCCCGACCACCCTGGCGGTCGTCACGGTGGACGACAGCGGCGAGCGCAGCTTCTCGTTCTACCGCCGGCCCGGCGCGGACATCTGCCTCGAGCGGTCCGCCATTCCGGAGGATCTCATCGCGAACGCTCCCATCCTGCACTTCGGCAGCGTCAGCCTGACCGACGACCCGTCCCGGACCGCCACCCTCGAAGCGGCGAAGGACGCGAAGGCCGCCGGCGCCATCATCACCTATGACCCGAACTACCGGCCGGCCCTGTGGCTGTCCGAAGAGGACGCCATTCAGTGGATGCGCGAGCCCCTCGGCATGGTCGATGTTCTGAAGATCTCCGACGAAGAGACCACCCTGCTCTCCGGCTTCGAAGCACCGGACGCGGCGGCGGAAGCGCTGACCGCGAAGGGCATTCAGCTGGTGCTCGTCACCCTCGGCCCGGACGGCGTCTACTACCGCTACGCGCCGAAGGACGGCGGTGAAGTCCTCACCGGCACGGTCCCCGGCTTCCAGGTCAAAGTCGCCGACACCAACGGCGCGGGCGACACCTTCTTCGGCGCCTTCCTGTCGAAGCTCTGCAAGAGAGAGAACGGCCTTGCCGGCTTCACCGCCGACGAACTCGAAGCGGACCTGACCTTCGCGAACCGGGCCGCGTCCCTGACCACCAGCAAGCCCGGCGCCATCCCGGCCATGCCGACGCTGGAGGAAGTGGAAGCTGCCTTATGAGCAAGAAAAACGACCTCATCTTTGAGGAGCGCCTGGCCGCCGCGGAAGAGGAGCTGAAATGGCTCTACATGGAGCTGTATGACGACGAGGAGGCCTACGACTACTTCCTCACCATGCTGAAGGACAACTTCGAGCACCGCAAGCCCGCGCTGAAGAAACTCGACGAGCAGCGCCTCAAAGAGCCCGACTGGTACAAGCGCCGGGACCTCCTCGGCATGCTGATGTACGTCCAGGCCTTCGGCCGCACGGGCCCCGAATGGAACGGCACCCTGAAAGGCGTCCGGGAACACCTCGACTACCTCAAAGAAACGGGCATCAACTACCTGCACCTCATGCCCATCCTCGAGAGCCCCGAAGGGCGCAGCGACGGCGGTTATGCGGTCTCGGACTTCCGCAACGTGGACCCGAAGCTCGGCACCATGAAAGACCTCGAAGCCCTGGCCGACGACTGCCGGAAGAACGGCATGTCCCTCTGCCTCGACTTCGTCATGAACCACACGAGCGAGGACCACGCCTGGGCGAAGGCCGCCCGCGCCGGAGACCCCCTCGCCCAGTCCCGGTACTTCTTCTACGACAACTGGGACATCCCGAACGAATATGAGAAGACGGTCCCCGAAGTCTTCCCCCAGACCGCGCCCGGCAACTTCTCCTGGTGCGAGGAGGCGGGCAAGGTCGTCATGACGACCTTCTACCCGTACCAGTGGGACCTCAACTACAAGAACCCGATCGTCCTGAACGACATGACGGACAACATGCTCTTCCTCTGCAACAGAGGCGTGGACGTCATCCGTCTCGACGCGGTCCCCTACATCTGGAAAGAGCTCGGCACCCGCTCCCGGAACCTGCCGGAAGTCCACAAACTGGTGCGCATCATGCACCTCGCGGCGGACATCGTCTGCCCCGGCACTCTGCTCCTCGGCGAAGTCGTCATGGAGCCCTCCAAGGTGGTCCCTTACTTCGGCACCGTGGAGAAGCCGGAATGCCAGATGCTCTACAACGTGACCACCATGGCCAGCACCTGGCACACGGTCGCTACCCGGGACGTCCGGCTCCTCCGCCACCAGCTGGAGACGGTCTTCGAGCTCCCGACCCAGTACACGTTCCTAAACTACCTCCGGTGCCACGACGACATCGGCTGGGGCCTCGACTTCGACTTCCTCGGGAAGTTCGGCATGACCGAAGTGCCCCACAAGAAATACCTCAATGACTACTTCCGCGGCATCTGGCCCGGCAGCAACGCGAGAGGCGAGCTCTACAACGACGACCCGAAACTGGGCGATGCACGTCTCTGCGGCACCACCGCTTCCCTCCTCGGCCTCGAGCCGGCCCTGGAAAGCGGCGAGGAAGAATGGGTCTCCCACGTGGTGGGCGCCATCGAGTCCCTCCACGCCTTCCTTCTGACCCAGAGCGGCATCCCGGTCCTGTACTCGGGCGATGAACTGGCCCAGACCAATGACTGGTCCTACCATGACGACCCCCTCAAGGCGGACGACTCCCGGTACCTGCATCGGGGGAACTTCGACTGGACGAAAGCGGCACATCGCCACGACACGGACACCCCGGAGGGGCAGGTCTACGAGAGACTGCGGACCCTCGAGAGCATCCGGGCGGACCACGAGGTCTTCGACGCCGACGCGGACGTCTGGACGCTGGAGCCGAACAACGACCACATCCTCGGTGTCGGGCGGTTCCACGGAAAGGAGAAGCTCCTGGCACTCTTCAACTTCGACCAGGACCCCCAGACCGCATACCTGCCGGAGGGTGAGACCTACAAAGACCTACTCACCGGCGATGAAGTGACGGCCGACGTACTGACTCTGCGCGGCTGCGGCTTCCGGTGGCTCCTGAAAACGTATTGATACAAAAACCGATCCTTATTAGAGGAGAATGAAACATGACATTACGAGAGATCGCGGAACTGGCCGGTGTCTCCCCGTCGGCAGTCAGCCGTTACCTGAACGGGGGCTCCCTCAGCGCCGCGAAGTATGAAGCGATCGACAAGGTCATCAAGGAGACAGGCTACGTCCCGAACCAGGTGGCCCACGACCTGCGCACCGGACGGGTACGGCAGGTCGGCATCCTCGTGCCGAAGATCCACTCGACGTCCGTGTCCCAGCTGGTGGAAGGCGCCCACGAGGTGCTGGCAGAGGCCGGATACATGACCGTCCTCGGAAGCCTCGAACACGCGCCGGACTCGGTCTCTCAGTACCTCGAGTGGATGCAGGCCTACCACATGGCCGGCGCCATCGTCATGGCGGCAAACGACGCGGACGTGCGAAACGGGACGTACAAGAACTGTGAGATCCCCCTCGTCATCACCGGCCAGCACTTCAAGGACTGCAACTGTGTCTACCACGACGACTTCAACGCGGCGAAGGACCTCACGAAGCTGCTCCTGAAGAAGGGACGCACCCGCATCGGCTGTGTCTCGGCGCCGAAGACGGACCCCGCGGTCGGCGTGGGCCGCATCGAGGGCGTCAAGGCGGCGCTCTGGGAAGCGGGCTTCACACCGGCTCCGCCCACGGTCATCTCCGAGTTCCACATGGAGAGCGGCTATGAGGCGATGCAGCGACTCCTCGCGGACCACCCGGACCTCGACGGCGTCTTCTGCGCGACGGACTCCATGGGCCAGGGCGCCATGATGGCGCTGAAGGAAGCCGGACGGCGCATCCCGGAGGACGTCTCAGTCGTCGCCTTCGGCAACGACTGGGCGAACCAGGTCTCGTCCCCGCAGCTGACCACCGCGGAGCTGTACCAGGCCCAGTGCGGCAGAGACGCCGCGGCCATCCTGCTCGAGATCCTCGAGAAGGGGTCCGACCCGTCCTACACAAGACAGATCATGCTGGGGTACCGCATTATGGAACGGGGTTCTGTTTGAAAACGAATTCATTGGAGTTTCGTCCATAAATCGCCATAGAAAGCATGCGAGAGCGCACTTTTCAATGGGCGATTTAGCCAAATTACGGGCTTAATCCTTATGGATTGTGTTACCTTTACAAAGGCACTTTCCAAGGGGTATAGTTATAATGTAATGGAGAACATTGAAATCGGTTTCAAAAAGCAATGTTCTAAAAGTTTTGAGAGAAAAGAAGGAGATGTTTACATGGCTCTCGACTACAGAAAGTGCGCGGAGGAGATCGCGGCCCTCATCGGCGGCGGCGAGAACGTTGTTTCCGCAGCACACTGTGCTACCCGGCTTCGCCTGGTCATTGCCGACAACGACAAAGTCCAGACCGAAAAGCTGGAAGAAGTGGAAGGTGTCCAGGGACTGTTTGAGTCCAACGGACAGCTCCAGCTCATCATCGGCACCGGCACCGTCAACAAAGTGTACGATGAGTTCCTGGCCGTCACCGGCGCGTCCGCGGCGACCAAGGAAGACGTAAAGGCGGCGGCCGCCTCCAAGATGCCGATCTGGAAGAAGATGCTGAAGTCCCTCGGCGACGTATTCGTCCCGATCCTCCCGGCCATCGTTGCTTCCGGTCTTATGATGGGTCTCGTCGAGTTCCTCGGCAAAGCCATCCCCGCATTCAACGGTTCCGCATGGTTCCAGTTCCTGGACACCGTCTCGAACACCGCATTCACCTTCCTGCCCGCACTCGTCGCCATTTCCGCGGCCCGTGTCTTCGGCGGGAACCTGTTCCTGGGCGCCGTCATCGGTATGCTCATGATCCACCCGTCACTCGTCAACGCATGGAACATTGCGGACGGCTACGACACCTGGGCTCTGTTCGGCGGCCTCAAGATCGCCGGCTGGCAGGTCTTCTCCATTCCGGCCCACGGCTATCAGGGCCACGTCATCCCCGTCATCATCGCGGTCTGGATCATGTCACAGATCGAGAAATGGCTGCACAAACACGTACCTGAGACATTCGACCTCTTCGTGGTCCCGCTGACCACCGTTCTCGTCACGGCCTTCCTGACCATGACCGTCATCGGCCCGGTCTTCGCCCTCGTCGAGACCTGGATCCTCGCTTTCGCGAAGTGGCTCATCACCGTCGGCTACGGCGTCGGCGCCTTCCTCATGGGTGCCATCTACCCCGTCACCGTCGTCTTTGGTCTCCACCATATGTACAACATCATCGAAGCCGGTATGCTTGGTGAGACAGGCCTCAACATCTGGATGCCCGTCGCCTCCGCTGCCAACTTCGCACAGTTCGGCGCCTGCCTTGCTGTCGCGGTCAAGACCCACAAGAAGAAGACCCGCGCGGTCGCTCTTCCGTCCTCTCTGTCCGCTTCCCTCGGCATCACCGAACCCGCTATCTTCGGTATCAACTTCCGGTTCATGAAACCCTTCGTCTGCGGTATGATCGGCGGCGCCGTCGGTGCGTTCTTCGCATCCATCTACGGCACCCTCACCGGCAATACCCTCGGCGCCACCGCTTACGGTGTCACCGGTATCCCGGGCTTCCTGACCATCAACCATCCGCTGGTTTACACCATTGAACTGCTCATCGCCGCCGGCACCGCTTTCCTTCTGACCACCTTCATCTGGAAAGAAGACGCCGTCTCCAAGAAAGAGCAGAAAGCCCTCGATGAGATGGCCGCCCAGGCTCCTCAGACCGAGGCTCCCGTCATCACCTGCGAAGCGGGCGACATCAACGCTCCCGTCAAGGGCAACGCGGTCCCCTACACCGACATCCCCGATCCGACCTTCGCCTCCGGCATCCTCGGCACCGGCGTCGGCATCAACCCGGCCGGCGAGACCGTCTTCGCTCCCTATGACGGCACCATCTCTTCCGTCGCAGACTCCAAGCACGCCATCGGCATCACCGGTGCGGGCGACATGGAACTGCTCATCCACGTCGGCGTCGACACCGTCGAAATGAACGGTGACGGCTTCGAGTGCCTCGTCAAGACCGGCGACGAAGTCAAAGCCGGCCAGCCCCTCATGAAGTTCGACCGCGCCAAGATCGCAGCCGCCGGCCACCCGGACATGGTCGTCGTTCTCCTCACCAACGCGGACGACTATGAAGCAGTAGAGATCCATCCGGAAGCCGAGCAGGAAGGCGACGCCGTCGCCGCTCCCGCGGAAGCTCCCGCCATGGCGTAAAACAGGATATCATTTTATTGCAATAATTCTTTAGGAGGAATTCAACATGAAACAGTTCACCTATGCGATCACCGATCCCATCGGCATCCACGCTCGTCCGGCCGGCATGCTGGCTCAGCTTGCCAAGTCCTTTGCTGACTCCGCTGTCACCCTGACCAAGGGCGACCAGACCGTCAAAGCCACCCAGCTCATGAAACTCATGAACCTCGGTGTCAAAGCCGGCGATGAAGTCACCATCGGTGTCGAAGGCGGCGACGAAGATGCTGCTATCGCAGCTCTTGAAGCATTCTTCAAAGAGAATCTGTAATTACTAAACTGACGTAACAGGGGAGCGCCCGCGCCGGAACTCCGGGCGAGTGCTCCTTTGTTCTCACCGTATATCGCCACAGCAAAGGAGGCTACCCCCATGATCCTCATCCAGGGTACCGGCGTTTCCAAAGGCATTGCGGACGGCCCGCTCTACTTCCTGCAGAAACCCGACACCACCATCGTAAAAGAAACCGGCAAGGACGTTGAAGCGGAGAAGGCGCGCATCGCCGAAGCGAAAGAGAAATCCGCCGCTCAGCTGATGGAACTCGCCGAGAAGTGCCGCGAAGAGGCCGGCGACGACGCCGCGTTCGTCTTCGAGACCCACGCCATGTTCCTCGACGACGACGACTATGTCGAAGGCATCAACGACTGCCTCGAGTCCGAGCAGTGCAACGCCGAGTATGCGGTCCGCACCGCCGGCGACACCTTCGCTGCCATGTTCGCCGCCATGGACGACGCTTACATGAGCGCCCGCGCCGCGGACATCAAGGACATCACCCAGAGACTCCTCAACAACCTGATGGGCGTTGTGGACGGCGGCATCGACTCTGACGTCCCCGTCATCCTCTGCGCAGACGACCTCGCCCCCTCCGAGACCCTGCAGCTCGACAAGTCGAAGATCCTCGGCTTCGCGCTCCAGGGCGGTTCCGGCACCTCCCACACCGCTATCCTCGCCCGCACCATGGGCATCCCCGCCATCTGCGGCCTGGGCGATGCACTGACCGACGAGTACAACGGCCGTTCGGGCTGGATCGACGCCGAGACCGGACAGATCGTCCTCGACCCCGACGAGATCACCCTGAAAGGCCTCGAGATGAAGGCCAAGAAGCAGGCGGAACTCAAAGAGCTCATGCAGACCATGATCGGCCAGGAAGACGTCACCCTTGACGGCAAGAAAATCAAGCTGTACTGCAACATCGGTTCTCCGGAAGACGTCGCCGCCGTCAAGACCAACGACGGCCGTGGCATCGGCCTCTTCCGTTCCGAGTTCCTGTACCTCGCCGCTGACGATTATCCGACCGAAGACGCGCAGTTCGAAGCCTACAAGGCCGTGGCCGAGGCCATGGACGGCGCCCGCGTCATCATCCGGACCCTCGACATCGGCGCTGACAAACAGGTCGCCTACTTCAACATGCAGAAGGAAGAGAACCCGGCCCTCGGTGTTCGCGCCATCCGTATCTGCCTCAACCGTCCGGAGGTCTTCCGGACCCAGCTTCGCGCTCTGTATCGTGCATCCGCTTACGGTAAGGTCGCCATCATGTTCCCGATGATCACCTCCGTCTGGGAAGTCAAAGAGTGTAAGAGAGCCTGCGCCGCCGTCATGAAAGAACTGGACGAGGAAGGCATCCCCTACAACCCGGACACCGAGCTCGGCATCATGATCGAGACCCCGGCCTCCGTCTTCATGGCGAGAGACCTCGCGAAGGAAGTCGACTTCTTCTCCGTCGGCACCAACGACCTCACTCAGTACACCCTGGCCTGCGACCGTCAGGCCAATGACCTCGGCAAGTTCTTCGACCCGCATCATCCGGCCGTCCTGCGCGCACTGAAGCAGGCTGCTGACGCGGCTCACGCCGAGGGCATCTGGATCGGCATCTGCGGCGAACTCGGCGCAGACACCGAACTCCTCCCGACCTTCCTTGCCATCGGCATCGACGAACTCTCGGTCTCCCCGGCCTCCGTCCTGCCGCTGCGCGCCGAGATCCGCAAGGCGAACACTGCTACCTGCGACCTCAAAGCTCTGGAAGGCGAATTCGCTGACTAAGCGAAAGCACTTATACTTATCATAAAAGGACCTCTCAAAGAGAGGTCCTTTTTCTTATCTTTGAGAAGCCCTTTTTCTTATTATAAGGGGGAGCCCTCTCCTTATTCTCAGGGGAGCCCTCGCCATTTAATAAAATCAAAGCCGGAGCTCCTTGCCGCCTCGGTAACATCCGCGTTCCAGCTGAGCTGTCCGCGTACTTGAGTGCCACAGTTCTTCGGGAAAGTAAAGGGGCTTCGCCCGCTTCGCGGCTGGCACTATGGAACCATTTCAGGTCTACTCCCTTTCCGGTGCTTTTTCTTCTCGCGAACAGAGTCTCTGCCAGCCCTTGACTTCCCCTCCGCCCAGTGGCATTGAGCAGACACCAGGCAGAAAGGGGCGCTCTGCGCCTTTCCACCTGCACGAAAGGGCATTGTGTGCCTTGGGACAGCCTCCGCTGCTATGAGAATCGGTCAGAACCCGCCGATTCCATCTGTTCGACCGATTTCAAAGTATGCCTTCTCAAAAAGTCGGTCCTAGAAGAAGATTTCGTCGAATCTGACCGACGAAACAGGTGTGCCTTTTGAAATAGTCGGTCCAGGAACGCCAAAGAGCGCTATGCGACCGACTTTGGAGTGTGAAAACTGGACGCTTGTACATTTCTTTTAGGCGAGTATCGTTTTTGGACTTGTTGAGACGAGAAAGTCGGTCGGAGAACGCGAGTCTGCGTTCTGGGACCGACAATTCTCAAACCCAGATTGTTCGCGTCGGTCAGAAAGACTGAAAAGCTCAAATCCGACCGATGTTTTTTGAACTCACACTTAGAAATCGGTCGGATAGGAAGATTGCGCTCTTAGAGACCGACTTTTCTCTAGAAACTCACGTTTTGACCCTTCAGCCAGCCGTTTTGATTTCTCGTCAGCCATTTTGACTCCTCCGCCAGACTTTTTTGACTTCCCGGTCAGCTGTTTTCTTCTTCTGTCAACACCTGTTCTGTCTTGGAAAGCGAGAAAGCCGGAAGGAGGTAGGGGTGTGGGGATTGCTGTGCATGGGCCTGGAAAACAGGGCCACAAGGGGAAGGTGGCTTTCTCCTACGCTCCGACGCGAAGCTAGTGCTGTGCATGGCTTCCCCTTCCCCTCATGTGAGCCCTCGATTATCATGACAAGGGATTTTTCCAAATATTAACGTGCATGTTTTTTTAAAAGATGCATGTTAATTCTTGACAACTCCTTCTCCATGGAGTAAACTGTACACTGGTTAATATTAGAAAGGTGGGTCTATATGCTGGAATTCATTTCGAATCGAACATCTGATTTTAACGTCGGCAACTTTGTAAATGAATTGGCGGATGCATCAAAAAAACTTGGTATTTTGGAGGCAAAAATAGACGCATACCAATTTAACAGCATTCTTATTCCCATGCTTCAAAAAAAAGAAGCCGTATCGTCCATGTATATTGAAGGGACTCAAACGACCATCTCCGAAGTCCTGCGCAATGAAGCTATTCCTCAGTCAGAGGACGATATGATTCAGCGTGAAGTTACAAATCATACCCGGACTTTAATCTACGGTGCAGAACATCTCCGCTCTGGGCGATTCACTCACACCTTTATTAAAGAACTTCACCTCAGAATGATGGATGGCATCATTGAACCCGGATTAGAAGACACTCTCGGAAAATACAAAATCGAAGACAATCAGATCCGCAGCACTATTGGCACTGTAGTGTATAATCCCCCCTCAGCCAAAGACACAAAGAAGTATATGGATGACTTGCTTTCTTTTATGAACGGCTCCGATGATGGACTTAATCCTTTGATCAAAGCAGGTTTGATTCATTCTCAGTTCGAATCGATTCACCCCTTCTCCGACGGAAACGGGCGCATTGGGCGAGTGTTAATTAGCCTTTACCTTTATAAAGCCGGTGTCATCAACGTCCCCTTCTTTTATATTAGCGAAGCCATTAACCAGGACAAATCCGTGTACTATAACATGCTTACGGACTCAAGAACCAACTCGCTAGATAAATGGCTTGGTTATTTTCTTAGAAAGGTTTCCGTCCAGGCAACAAAGCTTATCGGATATATTGACACCCTGAACGATTTGTACACGAAAACAAAAAACATCGTAAAAACCTATATCAACAGCCCGAAATATGACGAAATCATTGAGTGCCTATTCACTCAGCCAGTCCTTACTGCAACCAACCTCGAAAACGAGTTATCCGTCTCTCATGGGCAGGCTGTGAGGTACCTCAATGTTTTAGAAACAAATCACGTGCTACTTGGAGATGATCGAAAGAGAGGTCGCACTTTCTACTTCACCGAGTTGATTGATCTTGCCAACGGAGCATAGTGGAAAAAGAGGTGATTCTTATTGAACAATTGCAATAAAAAAGCACTGTGCTGACTGTTGGCCCAATCAACACAATGCTTGCCTCCGGGTATCTCTACCCGTAATCTGGTGATTACAATTCTAGATGAGCCCGGAAGAAAAGTCAATGGATTCTAAAACAAAATCTGTGCTTCCGGTAATCTCTATCCGTAATCTGGTACATTGCATCTGAAATTGCTGGAGAGCACAGCCACAAGGTAAATCTTATCAAAATGGCACGCATCTATGCCTTGCGGAACTGTGCCTAGAAGGAGACAATTAACATGTCTCATAATACCAGCACTCGAAGCGGGTGCAAAGATATCTGGAACGCCTTTATGTGCGAAGGCGCCAACTACTCGTATAGTAAAAACGACATTCCTCTTTGTCCGACCACTGCAGACAGCCTCCCTGCCACTATCATTCCATGGGACGAAGCAAAGCGACTACATCGCAATGCTCTTGCCCGAAAAGACCTCAACTATCACTACGACGTCTTTGTGTGCTTCTATCTTGATGACTACAAATTTGATGGCACAAGAGGTATTTGGCGCGACTACAAAAATGCTTTAAACGTGCTTTCCCATTTTGCAGGAGCAATTACGCCTGATTTTTCGACTTATCAGGACTTCCCAAAGCCACTCAAAATCTACAACACTTACCGAATGCGAGCATTTGGCTATTGGCTCGGGAAAAATGGAATCGCCGTCATTAACAATGTACGGTGGGGTTCCAAAGAAACTTGGGATTACTGCTGGGATGGCATTCCTCGAAACAGCATGATTGCCATCGGCACTGTCGGCGGAAGTCCAAGGAAGATTATTGATCGCAAACGATTCGAAGAAGGGCTCAACGAACTCGTCCGGGTGTTAAAGCCACACACGATCCTGGTTTATGGATCTGCAAATTATGATTGCTTCAAGAAACTATCAGAGAACGGGGTTAAGGTAGTTTCTTATCCAAGTCACACGGCTTTGGCCTTCGAGAGGAGGCAAGCCAAATGAGCAAAGGTAGTTCTCACCTCTTCTCTGGCACCAGCGGCGAGGGGCAAGCACTCATAGACGAGGTGATTTCTCAGGGCGAAAAAATATCTCCCAGCAAAGTCGTCATGATCACAAAAGACCCTTCCGGAAAAATCGTTTGGATGGAAGAAGGCAACTCGACTTCAGGTCTTCAACACATCATCGAACGGCATGGGCGAGAATTCAACGGAAAGGGGATCTCGAACGAAGATATTCCAAATTACGTTCTGGAAGCTGTCTATCAAGGCAACATAGTTGGAACACAGGGAAAGCGAAATCCCCGGACTGTTTATGAATTTATATACAACGGCGAGCCACATCGAATCGCTGTTCAAGTCAGCAAAAACGGATATATCGTTGGCGCTAATCCTAAGAGTATGAAGGAGGGAAGATAATGGTTAAGACTATTCGCCTTATGCTTGAGTACAATACTTATTGCCTTTGGCTTTATGATGAAAACGGCGAAATCATTGACAATGATAATCCTCCCGAATGGGAAGACGATGTCGAACTAACCAATGCTTTCTTGGCTATTAGTGATCTCTATGACACGTTCTTTATCGACAATGAAAAAGAGTTCCGTTATACAGGATGTCCTGATGCAGAAACTGGGAACAAACTTAAAGCGCTGATAGCCCACGCTATATCGGTTCTTGAAGAAAGGAACAAAGGAAAATACCTCATCGAGAATGATATTCATCTTGATTTTTGATTATCGCTCTAAAGAGAACGCAAGAAGACCCGCTCAGTTTGGATCGGGTCTTAAATGGTTTTTTATTAAGTATTTGAGGGAGTTAAACCAAGAGATGGCCCTTAGATTCAAGGATGTGGTAATA
>R21__coassemble_1636_pt1 | contig 14660 bp, 17 predicted proteins | sample R21__metabat2_low_PE_053 | metagenome-assembled genome bin R21 | reverse complement strand
TACGCTCTTTGGCTTCCCCTTCCCCGGAATCTTACATCGACAAATTCGGAGTTGTTGAGGACTGGGGCGTATGAGGCATAAAAAGACCTGCAGGGGATCTGCAGGTCTTTTGAAGTTTGAAGATGGTAACAGGATGACGCCGGTCGCCGGACGTCAGTCGACGTCGGTGTAGCTGTCGTCGTCGTCGGGGTCGTCCCAGTCATCGTAGTCGTTGCCGGTGGGACGGCGGGCGGCTTTGCGTTCCGCCTTCTCCGCGCGCTTTTCCGCTCTGGCGGCTTTGCGTTCCGCCTTCTCGTTTTCCTTCGCTGCCTTTTCGGCAGACTTCTCGGCGCGGCGCACTTCCTTCTCCGTGTCGTGGTCCTCCTGTTCCCAGCCGGCGCGGATGGCGCGGCAGCCGATGCCGGTGAGGATGGCCGAGACGAGGGTGACCGCGGCGGCGGTCCAGAGGCTCGCGATGCCGATGACGGCGAGGACCATGACGATGGCCTTCAGCGCGATCGTGACGATCGTGTTCGCGCGGGCGAGGCTGAAGCTGCGTCTGGCCGTGTCGATGAGGTTCACGATGCGGGACGGCGCTTCAGGCATGATGATGACGTCGGTCGTGTCATAGACGTCCGTCGTGCGGAACCCGCCGAGGGCAACGCCCGGTTCGGCGAACGCCAGCAGCTGTTTGTCCTTGATGCCGTCGCCGACGAAGACCAGAGTGCCTTCATCGCCGAGACGCTGAGAGAAGGTCTGCAGCGCAGCGATCTTGTCTTCGGGAGCGAGTTCGGAGCCGAACTCGTCGATGCCCAGTTCCTCGGCGAGGAGTTTGGACGGTCCCCGGGCACCGCCGGTCAGCATGGTGACTCCTTCGAGGCCCAGGTCATGGAGCCCGTCGACCGCCTCTTTGCTGTCCCGGCGGGACGTGTCGGAGGTGACGATGCAGCCCATGTACTTCTGGTCCACGGCCACGTGCAGTTTGTTGCCGGCCTGGTGGCTCTCCCGGACGTCAATGCCCTCCGCCAGCATGCAGCGGACGTTGCCGGCCACGAGCCGGTGTCCGTCGACATAGACGCTGACGCCGAGGCCGGGGACCTCGCGGAAGTTCACGAGGGTGGCCTGGTCGATCTGCTTGCCATACACCTTGCGGATGCAGGCGGCGATGCGGTGGTCGGAGAGGTATTCGGCCTTGGCGGCCATCTCCAGGAGCTGTGCGGAGCGGTAACCCTCCGCGGGGATCATATCGATGATGTCCGGTTCGCCCTTCGTGAGCGTTCCGGTCTTGTTGAAGACGACTTTCTTCGCGCGGGCCAGCTTCTCGAGCGGTCCGTCGCCACGGACGAGGACACCGTTGTAGAACGCGGTGCCAAGGCCGTTTTCGAAGCACAGCGGTCCGTGGAGCATGAGCTCGGCGGAGCCGGCGAGGATCATGAAGGTAAAGGCGATGCGCATCCACTCGTGCCAGTTGTCCGTCAGGATGGAGGGCACGATGCCGAGGGCGAGGCCCAGGACGATGACGACGATGCCGAAGGCCAGGGAGAACTTCCGGTCGAATTCACTCTCCCGGGACTCCTCCGCGGAGTCGTCATACATGAAGTCCGAGACCTTCTCGGCGGTGGAGGCCGCGTAGGGGCAGGTGGTGACGATCTGCAGTTCGTCGGAGGTCACGACCATGCCGGAGTAGACCTTGTCCCCTGCAAACACGTACTTCGGCGCCTCGTCTCCGGTCAGGAGAACGGTGTCGAGAAGTCCGCTGCCGCCGGCGACGACGCCGTCGATGGGGACGAGTTCGTTCTGGCGGACGAGGATGGTCTCGCCGGGCCAGACCTTTTCCGGCGGCACGGACTGGAACCCGCCGTCCCGGTACACGAAGACCGAGTCGACTGTAAAGTCGTCCAGCGCGCCGAACAGCGCCTCGGAGTGGGAGGCGTTCAGCGAGGAGATGAACCCGGCCAGGACATAGAGGAACATGGCCGCGGTCGCCGCCGGGAACTGGCCGACGAACACACCGCCGATGCAGGCGATGGTCATGAGCACGTCGGAGTCCAGCAGTTTCAGACGGAACAGCTTGCTGATGCCGTCCATGATGACTTCATAGGCCAGGATGAGGAACGCCACGACGAGGAACGCGATGGACATGAAGCTCGCGCCCTCCGCGTCAGTGTCCGAGAACTCAAAGAACAGACCGAACGCCAGCAGAACGCCGCCGGCGATCAGTTGGAACAGTTTGAACCCGGGGCTGCCAAAGCCCGGCAGGACGCTCGTGCGCACCGTGCTGACCTTTTCGGGCCGGGACTGGGGCTTCGGGAGTTCCTGGTGCACTTCCTTGTACTCCTCCGGGTCCGGGGCCTCGATGGGTTCCGGGTCCGGGTCGATGGCCTTCTCATCCTGCAAAAGGGTCGGCATCGGGGTCGCCGGTGCCTGGTCGGTGTGGGACGGCTGGTCATCGAGCAATGACTGCACTTTGTTTTTCGATTGTTCTGCCACGGTGTCGGCCGCTTTCGAGGAGACATCGTGGACGATGATTTTCTTTTTCTTTTCTGCCAAAAGGGGTAGTCCTCCTTTCCGCAACTCCTATATATAGTTATTCACTTTATTGTACTAAAGAATTCTTGTCATTGCAATATAGGAAACTATGCTATAATATCCGCAAACAGATCCGGCCGCAGCGCCGCAGGAGGGACCCCTATGGGAGCATTCAAAAACGTACAGGAAGCCGCAAAGTATTTCGAGGATGACCGTTTCGCCACGGAGAACGGGATCGAGCTCGTCGAGCTGACCGAGGACTATGCCGTCGCGAAAATGGAACTGACCGCCCGCCACCGCAACGCCATGAACAACGTCATGGGCGGCGCCATCTTCACGCTGGGCGACCTTGCCATCTCCGCACTGGGCTGCCACCTGCATCTGCCGGTCGTCGGGCTGAACGGCAGCATCGACTTCCTTTCCACCGCAAAGGGCGATGTACTGTATGCCCGCGCCACCTGCCGCAAAAACGGGCGGACCACCATCGTCATGCAGTGCGACATCACGGACGACACCGGACGTCTCGTCGCCATCATGAACGGCACGGCGTTCAAGATCCGCCAGTCGTAACGGAAAGGTCGTGACCCCATGGAAGTCTTACGCGCGACCGAGACCTGGCAGCAGGCCGGCGCATACTACGTCCGCATCCAGGCGATGGCGAAGAAGCACCACATCACGCTCCGGGACGAGTTCGATGAACACGACGGCCCGGAGACCCGGTACATCGTCCTCCTCGATGACGACTTCCCCGTCGCCACCGCCCGCATGTATCCCCTCGACGACGCCCGGATGGTGATCGGCCGTGTCGTCGTCCTGCCGGAATACCGGCACCGCGGCCTCGGGACTCAGGTCGTCGAAGAATGTGAGGTCTGGGCCCGCGAACTGGGGTTCGCCAAAGCGGTCCTCGACAGCCGGGACAACAAGACGGAGTTCTACCATAAGCTCGGCTACGCGGAGACCGGAGAAGACGTTCCCTTCGACGGCACGTTCCACTGCATCCGGATGGAAAAGCCATTGAAATAAGTGCGCCTCCGCACAGAACAAGCCCCCCGCCGTACGGTGGGGCTTTTGGTTTTTCTTATTCCATGTGCACGAGCAGTGCCGTCATGTCGTCGGACGCTCTGGCGACACGGATGTCGAAGCCGCCTTCGAGGCCGGGCTGTTTGTAGAAGTTCAGCACATCGCCTTCGTAGACGGAGTTGCGGAAGATGACGTCGAAGCTCTTCGGCTGCAGTTCCCGGAGTTCCTTGTTCGAGAAGGTTCCGAGGAGCGCCTGCACATACTTCGCGTTGTTCATGTGGTGGCCGATGTCGATGTCGGTCGAGCGCACTTTGTACTCCGCATACCGGTCCGCCGCGTCGAAGTGGTCTTTGATGCGCACGAACCCTTCGGGGCACGCGGACGGCCGGCTGTAATCGAGGCCTTCGGGGTACACCTCCATGATGGGGATGAGTTTCATGCTCTCGGTGTTCAGCACCGCCCATTCGGTCTTGCCGCGGACCAGGACTTTGTCGCCCTGCCGCATCTCGTAGCTCCGGTCGCCCCGGAGTTTCGTCGGTTCCTCGACCCAGGTGGCCAGCGTCACGGTGTCGCCGAGCTTCGGGCGGTCCTCGAAGACGATCTTCGTCTTGACCGTCAGCCAGAACAGGTTCCGCGGTGAGATGTGCCGCCAGGCAACGCCCATTTTACCGGCATGGTCGTCCGCCACATCCATGAAGATGTTGAAGGTCTCATACCGGTTCAGGAGCCCCTCCGCGTCGGCGAGGCTCGGGTTGATGTACAGTTCTTTTTCAAAGTAGTTTTCCATTGGGAGGCTTCTTTCTATTTGGGGTTTTTGCGTTTTTCTGCGCCGTCGGGCGATTCACGCCTTGTCGTTCCGAACTCCGGTCAGGTCCTTCACCACTTCCCCGGCCAGGATGAGTCCTGCCACAGAAGGAACGAAGGAGATGGAACCGGGCGTATCTTTCCGCCGTTTCGGCAGGCCCTCGGGCGATGTACCATCAGTGTCTTCCAGCGGTAGTGCCAGAGGCGTCATCGGTTCTTCTTCGGAGTATACGACTTTCAGGGCGTCGATGCCCCGTTTGCGGCACTCTTTGCGCATGACACGGGCGAGGCCGTCGAACTGAGTCTCGAAGAGGTCGCAGACCACGAACTTCGTCGGGTCCAGCTTGTTGCCCGCTCCCATGGCGGAGATGACGGGCACGCCCGCCTCCTTCGCGCACTGGATGAGCAACAGTTTGGCCGTGACGGTGTCGATGGCGTCGACCACGTAGTCATACTGTGTGAAGTCGAACCGGTCTTTCGTGTCCGGCAGGAAAAAGGTCTGGTACGTGGTGACGCTGCAGTCAGGGTTGATGTCCTTCACCCGCTCCGCGGCCACCTCGACCTTCGGCTTTCCAATGGTGGAGCCGAGGGCGATGATCTGCCGGTTGATATTCGTTTCGTCAACGACGTCTTTGTCGATGAGGTCCAGCGCCCCGACGCCGGAGCGCGCCAGCGCCTCCACGACATAGCCGCCCACGCCCCCGACGCCGAAGACGGCGACGCGGGCCGACCCGAGACGGTGCATCGCCTGAGGGCCCAGGAGCATTTCAGTTCTCTGGAAACGGTCAGACATATCACTTCACTCCGTACATGTGGCCGAGGATGAGGCGCTCGGCGGTCTCTCTGCCGAACAGTTTTGTGACCTGGTCGACGGCGGGGCCGCCCTGGTCGAAGAGGGTCTGCGCGAAGTGTCGGACATTCTCTTTCTTGGCGACGGTGTCGCAGTCCGGCGCCGCCTTCACCTGGGCGATGTACTCCTCCAGGTACGCAGCGGCGGCTTTGTTCAGACGCTCAGAGATCTTCTTGCCGGTCTTGTCGTAGGACTGCGGCAGGAGGATGTCGTCGTACCAGTGCGGGTCCGTCTCCCGGTCCGTGAGGTCCGCGTCTCTGTCTTTGATGGCCTGGAACTTTGCAGCGGCCTCCGCCGGGTACGGGGCGAGCTGGTCGTCGTAGAGTTCACACATCTGGGTCTCCTTGCCCATGGCGAGGACCCAGTCGAGGTTCATCATGGGGACGTCCTTCGCGGTGGTCGCAAGGACCGCGGTCTCCATCTTCATGAGTCCGCCCATCGCCTTCATGGTCAGAAAGCAGATGTGGCCGAGGCCCTCCGCCTCGTAAGCCTCCGTCTCGAACCGGAAGCCGTTTTTCTTCAGGGTCGCCTCATCGCCCACGTCGACTTTCGTCAGGGGGAAGTCGGCAAGAGCCGTGAGTACGAGTTCAGGCAGAGCCGTTCTCTGAGCCTTCATAAAGTACCACACTCCAATGCTTGTAATCAGCAGGTTTCGTAAAAATTACCGTTCCCAGTATAACACAAATGCGGGGCCCTGCATCGGACGGTTGCCAATTATTTCTCATATGATATAAATAGCTCACATCTTTTATTATTTGCGCGGTCTGCGCACCGGGAGCGCCAGACGGGTGCATTCGAAGAATAAGAGGCACATCGCCACAACAGAAAAGGCTTCGCCAAAACGGCGAAGCCTTTATTCTTGACATATGCCAGGAATCGGCGTATAGTAGTTGCAGTTATTGACATATGCCAGAAAGGAGACACCATGCCGAGACCCAAGACATGCAGACGCATCTGCAGCTACCCGAGCTACTGGAGCTTCGCTCCGGAAGACGGCCACTGCGGAGAGACGGTACAGCTCATGCTCGACGAGTACGAGGCCATCCGGCTCATCGACCACCAGAAGATGACCCAGGAAGAATGTGCCGAGGCGATGGGCGTCTCCCGCGCCACTGTCACGAGCATCTACGAGAGCGCACGGGCCAAACTGGCCGACGCGCTCATCAGCGGCAAACAGCTGCGCATCTCCGGCGGCGCCTACCGGATCGACGACGTTCCGGCGGCCGCGGAGGTCCCGGAGAAAGAGCCGGGCACGGCCCGCGTCGCGGTCCCCTATGACGACGGACAGGTGGGCCAGCACTTCGGCCGCGCCGAACAGTTCGCGTTCTACGATGTGGCCGACGGAGCCATCCGCCGCACCCGCGTCGTCGAGACCGGCGGCGTCAGCCGCATCGCGCTGGTCGGGTTCCTCCGCGCCGCGGAAGTGGACACCCTGCTATGTTGCGGCATCGGCGAGAACGCCCGCAACGCGCTCTGCGCGACGGGCATCCGGATGGCATCCGGGCTGACCGGCGCCGTCGAAGACGTCGTACAGGCATATCTCAACGAAGTAATAAAATCTAACTGATACAGGAGAGCAACCATTATGAGAATCGCAGTCACCTACAACAATGGCGAAGTGTTCCAGCACTTCGGTCACAGTGAATATTTCAAAGTCTACGAAGTCGAAGACGGCAAAGTCGTCTCCTCCGAAGTCGTCGGCTCCGACGGTCAGGGCCACGGCGCGCTCGCCGGTCTGCTGGCCGGCAAGGGCATCGACGTCCTCATCTGCGGCGGCATCGGCGGCGGCGCGGTCAACGCGCTGACTTCTGCCGGCATCGAGCTGTGCGCGGGCCAGTCCGGCAACACCGACGAGGTCGTCGAGAAGTATCTGCGCGGCGAACTCGAGAGCACCGGCGCCAACTGTGACCACCACGGCGAAGGCCATGAGTGCGGCCACCACCACGAAGAGGGCCACGAGTGCGGATGCGGCGGCCACGAAGATGGTCACGAGTGTGGCTGCGGTCACCATCAGCGCCAGCCCCTGTACGAGGGCAAGAACGCCGGCAAGGTCGTGAAGACCCACTACACCGGCACCTTCAACGACGGCACGGTCTTCGACTCCTCCTATGACCGCGGCGAGCCCCTCGAGTTCGTCTGCGCCATGGGCATGATGATCCCGGGCTTCGACAAGGCCGTCGTCAACATGGAAGTCGGCGAGAAGGTCCACGTCCACCTGATGCCCGAGGAAGCTTACGGCCCCTCGAACCCGAACGCCATCTTCGACGCGCCCATCAGCGTCGTCCGCCGCGGCGAGGAACTCGAAGTCGGCATGCGCATCTACCTGCAGGCACCGAACGGCCAGCCCTTCCCGGCGACCATCGTCAAAAAGACCGAAGACACCTTCACCTTCGACGCCAACCACGAGATGGCCGGCAAGGAACTGAACTTCGACATCGAACTCGTCGAGGTCGCCGAATAAGGAAGCGGTCTTCGTACATCGCCCAAACAAATAAGGCTTCGCCAACATGGCGAAGCCTTTTCTTTTTCTGTCTGTTTTACCGTCTCAGGTATTCCGTGGAGACCGGGAAGTCGAAGTAGGTCTCCGGGAACGGTTCGTCCTCCAGGGTGAAATGCCACCACTCGCAGTCGATGGGCACGAAACCCGCCCGGACCATGAGGTTCTGCAGGAGCATCCGGTTGTCGTACTGCGCGTCGGTCACCTCCCGGTTGTCCGGGTGAGAGATGGGGTCGAAGAGGTCGAAGGGGCTGCCCATATCCACCTCTTTGCCGGTCGCCATGTCGAGGAGGGTCAGGTCCACGGTGCTGCCGCGGCTGTGGCTCGACTCTTTGGCGATGTACCCCTCCTGGAACAGGACCTGTTTCTCGAGGTTCGGATAGAAGAACGGTTTCATGCGAAGGTCGAGGTCCTCGATGCCCCAGAACACGAAGTGCCGGACCGCGCGGGCCGGCCGGTAGGCGTCGAACACCTTGAGCCGGTAGCCCATGACATTGGCCTCGTTGGCAACATTCTTCAGAGCCCGGGCCGCCTCCCGTGTCAGGAGCGCGACCGGCTCTTCGTAGCCGTCGATCCGGTCCCCCACGAAGTTGTAGGTGGAGAAGTAACGGATCTCCTGTACGATGCCCGGCACATAGTCGGACAGCAGAACGAAGTCCGAGGAGTCCATGATGACCTTTTCTTTGTAATCCATACGTTCTTTCCTTTTACAGCATATCGCCGGTGTATTCGTGACGCGGGAGCGCGTCGAAGTCATAGGTCGCGAGATCGTCCAATGAGATGTTGGTGACGCAGCCCATGTGGACCATGAGGTTCGAGTCGGCGGTCTCGTCCGCGTGGACGACCACGACCGGGACGCCTTTCGCGTAGGCGTAGCCGCACTCCCAGGCGGTGCCGCTGTCGCTGTACACGCCATAGTAGAGCATGACGACCACGTCGGCCTTGTCGATCTCGCTCCGGTCCATCTCGAAGATGTCCCGGGCCCACTGCACCGAGCCGGGGTCCGTGCGGACCTCGTGGCGCATGGGGCTGAAGAGGTCGAAGCCTCTGGCCTCCAGAATCTGTTCGGCCCTTTCGATGTTCTTTACTTCGGTCTCGTTGAAAAAGGGACCGGCGAGGTATACCCGTTTCATGGGGCCGCCCTTACGAGTCGTAGAACTGCTGACCTTCGTCGGTCACCAGCCGCTCCGTCGTGGGGTATGTGAAAATGACGTCCTTGTCGGCGGTTTCGAGGTACTCGACATACCGGGCCGCCTCCCACTTTGCCATGGGGAGGTCGTGCATCATGTAGTTGCCGCAGTTCTCCGGCGTGGCGCCGGGGACTTCGCCCTCATAGTCCCGGACATACCGGAACGCATCCAGCAGGATGGGATACATCTCCGCCGGCGAGGGACGGCCTTTCACGATGATGTAGCAGCCGGTCATGCAGCCCATCGGGCCCCAGTAGATGAGCTGGTCTTTCCAGTACGGGTCGTTACGAAGGTACGTGGCGACCAGGTGCTCGATGGTGTGCATCGCCGCAGGGTCGATGGCGGGTTCCCGGTTCGGGAACCGCATGCGGACGTCGAAGGTGGTGGCGAGCTCTTCGCCGAGGACGTCCACCCGGCTCTCGTAGATGCCGGGGACGATCTTCGTATGGTCAACGGTAAAGCTTGGGATGAGATCCATGGGGGTTTCCTTTCTAGACATTCGTCGGGGATCAGTTCGTATAGTTATCGAAATAGCCCTGGACCAGGACGACCGGGGTGCCCTTGTCACCGGAGCCGGAGGTCAGGTCGCACAGGGAGCCGATGAGGTCCGTCAGCTGGCGGGGCGTCGTGCCCTGGGACGCCATGTGGCCGACGAGGTCATCCTTCTTGGAGCGGATGGATTCGGAGATCGCATTCTTCAGCGCCTCGCCGGACAGGTCTTTGAAGTCGTTGTCGGCAAGGTACTTCAGTTTGAGTTCATTCGGTGTTCCGATGAGGCCGTCCGTGTAGGCGGGCGACACGACCGGGTCCGCGAGTTCCCAGATCTTGCCCTGGGGGTCCTTGAACGCGCCGTCGCCGTAGACCATGACTTCGACGTGCTTGCCGGTCGCCTTCAGGATCTTCTCCTGAACGGCGAGGACGAGGCCCTTGCTGTCTTCCGGGAACAGTTTCACCCGCTCCTCGGTCGACTTGTTGGAACCGAGCAGGCCGTATTTGCTGTTACAGCCGGAGCCGTTCCGGGGTGCGTTCATGATGTCGCTGAGGCTGCAGACGACCTTCGCGCCGGCATCGAGGAGGAGCCGTTTGGTGCGGTCTCTCGTATGGATGTCACAGTTCAGGACATGGTCCGTGTAGTCGAGGATGGCCTGCGCGTGGTTCGCGAAGATGATCTCGACCTCCGCGCCTTCCTCGTGGATGAGGTCCGTGTAATATTCGACATAGTCGACGCCGGTGAACTCATGCTTGTTCACACCGAAGTTTGCCCGGTACTGTTCCAGCGAGAGAACGTCCGAGTAGGGGTTGACGTTGGACGCGTCGAGCTTGTCGAGGGGCAGCAGGCTGTTGCCGACTTCGTCGGACGGGTAGGACAGCATCAGGACGATCTTTTTGCAGCCCCGTGCGATGCCGCGAAGGCAGATCGCGAAACGGTTCCGGGACAGGATCGGGAAGATGACGCCGATGGTCTCTCCGCCGAGTTTTTCCCGGACGTCGTCCGCAATGTCATCGACGGTGCAGTAGTTGCCCTGTGCGCGAGCCACGATGGACTCGGTCATGGCGATGACATCCCGGTCACGAAGCTGGAAGCCCTCGAACTCGGCGGCCTCCAGGATACCGGTCGTGACGATCTCGGCGAGGTCATCCCCTTCCCGGATGATCGGCATGCGGATGCCGCGTGCCACGGTACCGACTCTTCTTTCATATTCTTTCATGATGTTGGTCTCCTTATGGTTTTCTGCTTCTGTCAGTGATTACTTTTTTACAGTATAACACAAGACCCGCTGTGTTGTCAGAACCAGCCGGGTGTGTTATATTGACATTGACAAGTGTAATATTCAAGAAAGGAGGGAAACTGGAATGTTCGACGCTATCTTCGATATTTTCGGCGCTATTTGCATGTCGATCCTGAATGCCCTTGGCCTTCTCAACTTCGGCTGGTAACCCATCCACAATAAAACCAGAGCCCGTGCCACTTCCCGGCACGGGCTCTTTTTGCCGTTTTTTCGGTTCGCGGAAACATGTCGACAAGCTAGAAGTTATCTGACAGACTGCCATTCCTCTTTGGAAAGGCATGTTATGTGTTCCGTTCGGAGAACGCCCTCTATGGCACAGGGCACATTATAGGCCGTATGATGATAATGAAAACCGCACTTCTCCTGAACACGCTTTGACTTTTCATTCCCATCAAAGTAACCACACCATGTTTTATTAAGTTTCAGGTTTTCAAAACCGTAGCGCATCAATTCCCTGACTGCTTCCGGTATCAGCCCTTGTCCCCAGTATGGAACCCCGATCCAGTATCCAATTTCACCCTCTGTATCAGGAAGACCTATATTGCTTGCTTTGCCGAGCATAAGTCCAATGCTGCCAACAGGCTGGCCTGATTCTTTTAATACTACAGCATAGGTCTCCGGCGCTGAAAGAACCCTCCGGATTATTTCACGGCTATTCTCTACACTTGTATGAACCGCCCATCCTGCGATTGGTCCCACATCAGGATGACTTGCATATTTAAATAAATTCTCCGCATCGCTTTCTTCCCACGGTCGGAGGATCAATCTTTTCGTTTCAAGTATCATGGCATACCTCTCTTACCAACGGCATCTCTGCAAACTGGAATTTGTTAATCCAAAACGTCTTTTATAGAATCCTCATCCCTCTTTATGTACAATGACAATAGATACGCATCTTGCATTAGTCTACAGCGTCCTCATAGCGCAGAATGCCGCGGTCTTCTTCTTGCAGCGGATCAGTACAACAAACTCATAGACTAACAGGCATACATATCCGATCGCCGCCACAATAAAGCCCTTTATCTCACCTCTCATCAGGCTGGAATTGAAAGCCGTAGTGACATCGTACAGAGTGTGAACGGTAATCGGAACGAGAATTGCCAGCAGGTAATATATGACAGGCGATCCTTTCCCGCTCAGCTTGCTGATCCTGGCTCTTCCAAGGAACTCAGCCATGACCATATTAAAGGTCATGTGAGCCGCTACCGAGATCGTTCTTAAGACGATGGTAAGTATGGTTGCTTCTTCACCACTACCGTAGAAATATTCCTCTGCAATGGCAAATCCGATTCCTACACAAGCGCCGATCAATATGAATTCATAAACGTTTTTCACCTTATTACGGAATATGAACAGTACCACAAGGATCATCAGCAGCTTGGCAATCTCTTCCAAACCGCCCGCAAGTATCAGGTCTCTCCACAGAGCCTGAAAAAAGTTCAGCTCGCTCAGTTTAAGCGCATTAGGGTCATTTGCCAGAGACTTCATATGGCCCATGGAAAAGGGGATCGTTATCGGGAAAGACACCATACCTATAGCGATAGGTATCAGCGCCTGCTGCCACCCGACGGGCTCCGGGATCTCTCTCTTGACCATTCTCCAATACAGGATTCCGAGAATGATAATGGTCATAATAACGGATATAATAGTCATAGTGTTCATGTCTGCGTTTCCTTTCCTTATTCCCCATCAGCCGTTTATCAAACTGGAATTTGTTAATCCAAAACGTCTTTTATAGAATCCTCATAGCTTTCGGTGATCAGAGTAATCTTTTCTCCATTAGACTTGTAACCATCTATGACCTGGTGATTGTCTTGCTTCAGCTGTTCGACTGTGCAATAAGAATCATCTAGTCTTGTTTCAATATCTGAACCATGTGACTTTATCTCTTCAAAATGCGTGTCTATATATTCATCTGACATAGCCAGACAGATGAACCTTATCGACTGAAGATACTGCTCATCAAAACTGTCTCTCCAATCAAAAGGTATATAACAGCCCTCAACGATAAGGTTTTGCTGGTTCTCAATCACGGTTTTCATGATCTCTCGTACAATTGGCCACAGATATCCTGTCAGAGACTCGTCGTCTTCCGGTGTCAATACCGTATTGCCACTGCGGATCAGGCCCATTTTCAGGTGATCGATCGACAGATACGGATATTTATATTTTTCGAGCATCTTCTGCGCCAGAAGCGTTTTTCCAGTGTGAGATGCGCCCGTAATCAGTATGATCATAGTCTTGCCTCGATTTCATTCCTGACCTTCTCCAATTCACTGCAGGTCAGGATTGGAATCAGACTGTTTATTTCTTCAATGCTTTTATCCCACCACTTGAATTTGAGCAACAATTCGATAAGTTCATCATCAAAGCGTTTCCTCAAGGGTTTTGCAGGATTTCCAACAACGATCGTATAAGGATCGACATCACTTCCGACAACGCTGTTTGCTCCAATGATTGCTCCATCGCCGATATGAATGCCAGGAAGAACCACCGCATTTTGCCCGATCCACACGTCATTGCCAATCACAGTATCTCCTTTGAATGGCATTTCAGACGGATCGGGAGTGTTCATTTCCCATCCTTCAAGCGTATAAAACGGGAAGGTTGAGACGGCGTTCATCTGGTGATTAGCATCATTCATCACAAACTCGACACTTGCTGCGATCTGACAGAACTTGCCGATGATAAGCTTATCCCTGCTCCAGGGATAAAAGTTTGTTACATGACTCTCAAATTCTGAGTCTGCAATGTAGGTAAAATCCCCGACGATGATATTCGGATTTGTAATAGTTGGTTTCACATATATCTCTTTGTCATATCCTGCGACCGGATGGATCACATTTGGATCTGGGTTTTTTCCGTTTTTCATAGTTGGTACCCTCGCCAATCTTTCTTTACATACGTAATCGGGAACATATCGACAAGCTGGAAGTTATCCAACCTGTGGATTTTGTGCGTATCTATAACATTCCTCAGCATCCGCTTCCTCCCACGGACGCAGAATGAGCCTTTCTGTTTCTAACGTCATTTTCTATGCTCTCTTTCTTGGCTCCCCACCGCCGGCGCATTTGCCGGAAGTGAGGAGCCTTGGTCTGTCTTATTTCCAGTGTTTCAGCTGTGAAAGATATCCATCAAACTGAGCACGCCTTTCATCATCAGGAGTATTGTCCGGATTTGGCATGTGCCCCACCAGATAATCAAGTAAAGAATAGGCAGTTCGAACAAGCAACTCGCTGTTGCCCCTCAGTTTTTTCGTGAATTAACAGTTTTAATAGCAGCCAGACAATGAATTCTTACGACACGGTTATCGTCTGTTTCCGATTTCCTTTTCAACTCGTCTACATAAGGCATGACGAACTGTGGCCTTCGCTTGCCGAGAACCCGGAATATCTCCGGCGCTTCCATCCGCACCTTGTCATCCGCATCGTGCAGGAGTTTCTCAAATATCGGCATATGATCCTCATAAATGTCAGGCGTGTTCGTAGCGAGGTTTTCTGACGCCCAGATAAATGCCAGCCGGACTTTGGACTCCTCATCAGATGCGAAGCGGAACATGCCTGTCCAGTATGGTTCGATCAATGAATAGTCGCCCCGCCCGATCCTGCCGAGGGCGTTCACCGCCCGCTCCCGCAAAAGCGGCTCCGGGCTGTCAAGGAAGGAAGCTATGGTCGGAACCGTGTCCTGCACGGACTGAGGGTAGATGAGGCCCATCTCGCCAAGCAGCCAGATCGCCTTGGCCTGTATCTTTACGGATTCATGGGTAAGGAGAGACGAAACATAGGGAATGCTCTCAGCCCATCTGTCCTTCTCTTTTGTCAGGGCTCCGAGCTCTTTATAAAGTTCTGCTTCAGTCATTTCAATGGCCCCTCAAAACTGGAATTTTACTTTCTGGCAATTACAATCGGTTGATAGAATCCTGATTCCTCCGGGAATTTCCAAATCACCTGACTGCAACCACTGGATAAAAGCAGATTCGTTAATTCTTCTCTGCGGGTAGC
>R21__coassemble_1622_pt1 | contig 14747 bp, 11 predicted proteins | sample R21__metabat2_low_PE_053 | metagenome-assembled genome bin R21 | reverse complement strand
TCTTCGCCAAGCCCCTAAAATCTCTTCGTGAATTCGCCTCGGTCTCCTCAGCGATGGATTGCCTCGACGTCGACGCAGATGACTTTGAGGCCGTACTTGTCGAGGATGCCTTCCTTGTACAGTTCGGAGGCAAGGTTCAGACCGGACTGACCGCCGAGGTTCGGCAGCAGGGCGTCCGGGCGCTCTTTGGCGATGATCTGCTCGAGACGATCGACGTTGAGCGGTTCGATATAAGTGACGTCAGCCATTTCGGGGTCGGTCATGATGGTCGCGGGGTTCGAGTTGACGAGAACGATCTCGTAACCGAGGCTCCGCAGCGCTTTACACGCCTGAGTTCCGGAATAGTCGAACTCACAGGCCTGGCCGATGATGATGGGACCGGACCCGATGATGAGTACTTTATGGATGTCTGTTCTTTGCGGCATAAAGAGCCCTCCAGTTCCTCTATTGTTTTTTTCTGCAATACTATACCATAATTTCTAACTGTTTAGAATATGGAAATATCATTAAAAATTTTTCTGTTGCAAAAGGTGAAACAGGTAACTATGATAAAAACGAAGGAGAGTACTACTGCTATGAAACGTTTTTTCATTCTTATATTGGCCGTCCTCACGATGAGCGCACTGCTCCTGACCGCCTGTCAGCCGCAGGCGTCGGAGGACCAGGCCCCCACGATCGAGTCCTATGAAGGGTACAGCAACATCCCGGACCTTGGCAGCATTGCCGGGGCAAAAAGCGACCAGGGCCTGGCGGAAGCTGCGGCCGAACGTCTGAGCGTCGACCCGGCAAGCGTTTTCGTGTATCCTCTTACCGAAATGCCCGGAGATGCCCTGAACGTCTGGACCAAAGAACTGAAAGCGCGGGGCTTTGAGAGAAGCGGCACCCTCGAGGAGGCCGGAAACACGGCCACCTGGTATTCGGATGACCGGAAGATCGGCGTCGTCGCCGGTTACATGGACACCGACAAACAGGACGGCATGGACGCCTTCGGCGTCTTCCTTGTGAACAAGTCCCTCGCCGAAAAGTATGTCGACATCGACTATGAAGTGGTCCAGGAGGGCTGGGGCAACGCGAACAACGGCGCCCGGTTCTTCATCGACGACAAGAAGATCTTCGGATTCGGCTATGTCGGCGCCGCGGAAGGCATGCTTTCGAAGAACACCGACAGTTCGAGCGCCCTGATGCTGGTCGAAGGGGAACACCCCCGTTACGTCCACGAGTGGGACAAGACCGTCTACGCCTGCCTTTCCGACCGACTGGTCGCCATCGACACGAAGGAAAAGGACCCCGAAGAAGCGGTCACGACGCTGCTGGAAGGCAACCTGCAGTCCCTGCAGATCGTCAACGAGAAACTCTGGTACACCACGAAAAACGGCCTGTTCTACTGTGACCTCGACGGAGAAAACACCGTCAATGTCACCGGTAAAAAGATGAAAGATGCCTACCTGGTGGGCGATAAGGTCTACTACCGCGATACCGGAGACGAAAACACAGAGCACGCCTACAGCCTGCTGACGGAAGCGGACACCCGCGTCACGGAAGAGGCGGTCTCCAGTTTCTTCCTCGGCAGTAAGGGGAACGGGTATTACATCGCCAAACGGGATGTGAAGCCCGTGGAGGACGAGGATGCTGAAGAAGAGACCACCGCGAAAGCGTCCGAAGAGAAGGCATCTGACGAGACGGCTGACACCGAAACGGAAGAGGCCACCGAAGAGGAACCGACGACCGCATGGACGCTCATTCGTGTTTCCCTGAAAGACGGGGAGACCACAGAACTGACGACGGTCCGTGAAGGCACCGCACTGGTCGGCATCGGCGGCAAGGTCTACTACGTGTCCGATGAACATAACGGACAGATCTACAGCATCTCCAAGAGCGGCGGCACGCCGAAGCGCGTCACCCGCGACGAGGACTGCAAGTACCTGATGACCTTCCACGACATGCTCCTCTACTACGACTACGATGACGAGACCGAAGAGGGCCTCGAACACATCTACATCAGCACCCCGGACGGCTTCATGAAGAGTGACATCCTGGGCTGAGCAATCAACAACAGAAAACGCCGAACACATTCCGGATGGAGTGCGTTCGGCGTATTTTTTTGTGTTACAGTGCGTAATCCTGCGACTTGGAGTATGTCGCGAAATAGTAGATGCCAAGGCTGGCTGTGCAGAGCGCCCAGGAAACCGGGTAACAGATCGCGATGCTCTCTTCACCCTGGATGATCATGGCGGTGAGAAGCAGGACCAGGAACCGGCCGAAGAAGTTGAAGCCGATGTTGATGCCCATGGCCACCCCTTTCTTTCCAAGGCCTTCCAGACTGGAGGAAAGGAGGGTAGACACCGCGTAGAAGAGATAGTAGCTGGAGACCAGATCGACGAGTTTCATGCCGATGGCCGAGACTTCCGGGTCGTGGGAGAAAAGCATGAAGAGCGGCGGTCCGATGAGGCGTGTCAACGGGATGAGCAGGAGGCTGTAACCTGCTGCGGTCAGTACGATGGGGGTGATGACACGGGCAAGACCGTCCGTCCCGTCCTTTTCGTATGCCTCCGCCGACAGGTTTCGGGCAGGCGACCGCAGGGCGTGGATCGGGATGAACAGCAGGTCCTGGAACAGGAAAAACAGAGCAAACGCGGCGATGGTCATGATGCCGAGTTCGTCGATGAAAAACTGCAGGAAAATGGTGAAGACGCCACCGAGGATCGCAGTGAGCACGACGGCTTTTTCCTTGCTGGCAAGCGTTTTCACGATCGACCTGTCAAAATGGATCGGGACTTTGTCAACAAACTTATTCATTCGCTGGACCAGCTGATGGATGTTGATGAGCGTCCCGACTGATTGTGCCAGGATCGCGGATATAGCGATGCCACGGATGTCCCAGTGGAACAGGCCGACAAAAATGTAAGAAAAACTCGCGTGCAGAACGAGAGCACTGATCTCGGCCATGATCGGTGCGGACTTTTCTCCGAGATGGATGAGGACAGTAGTCGAAATACTGAAATAAATGATGGGGATATAGGTGAACGAAAAATACCGCAGGAAGGTGGTCGTGATCTCTCGGATCTCTTCCGGAGTGACGACCTGCCATACGTAGGCGGGAGCGATCAGAAAGCCGAAGATCGCCGTGGTGATCCCCACGAAAAACGCGATGAGCGAGATGGAATTGATGACGTTTTGCAATTGCGTGTTGTCGTTTTTCTTCTGGGCTTCTTCCATCAGGTATCCGGTGCCGAGAGAAAGTGGGACAAAAAAGCCGGCAGCCAGCGTGGTGTATGAGGACACGATACCGTAAGAGGCGATGGACGTGTAGTCGGAAAAGGCGGCCAGGATCAGAAAGTTCAGCAGGTTCATGAGGTAGACCATCAGAGACGACATGAAACCGGGGAGAGCCAGCATGCCGATCCGACGAAACGTATTGCGCGTCTCGAGCCGTCGTTCGGTCAAACTTGTCTGAGACAGGTGGGGTCGACTCATATCACACCTCATTTCTTAAAAAAACAATATACATCATTGTAAAATATTTAGTCCCTTTTTACAACTGTACAAAAAATAAATTGCTCACAATCTATGGTTGCCCTATGCTAACTTTTAGAGTAAACTAACTTTCTGAAATAAGTTAGCGTAAACTAACTTGTTGCAGATTAGCAACAACTAACTCAAAGGAGCGTGTACCGTATGATGCCGCTGAATTTTGCAGACCCCGGGAAAGATTACACCATCCAGCGTGTCGGCGGGACTCCTGCTGTCAAGAAGCACCTCGAAGAACTGGGCTTTGTGGCAGACGGGACCGTACAGGTCATCAATACCATCAATGGAAACCTCATCGTCAACGTCAAGGAGACGAGAGTCGCCATAAGCAAAGAAATGGCTCAGAAGATCATGGTCTGAGCCGGCAAGGGAGGGTAAAACGATGAAAACTCTGCGTGAAGCTGCCATCGGCAGCGACGTCGTCGTCAAAAAACTGCACGGCGAAGGTGCGGTCAAACGCCGCATCATGGACATGGGCATCACCAAAGGCGCACAGGTCCACGTCCGGAAAGTTGCTCCGCTGGGAGACCCTGTCGAAGTCACGGTCCGTGGCTACGAACTGTCTCTCCGCAAAGAAGATGCAGAAAAGATCGAAGTAGAATAAGAAAGGAACCTGTCCCATGGATATGCGCATTGCCCTTGCGGGCAACCCGAACTGTGGCAAGACCACATTGTTCAACGCGCTCACCGGCTCCAACCAGTACGTTGGTAACTGGCCCGGAGTCACGGTCGAGAAAAAAGAAGGTAAGCTGAAAAACCACGATGATGTCACCATCACCGACCTTCCCGGCATTTACTCCCTCTCTCCGTACACACTGGAAGAGGTCGTTGCCAGAAACTACCTGCTCGGGGAACACCCCGATGCTGTCCTCAATATCATCGACGGTACGAACCTCGAGAGAAACCTGTACCTCACGACGCAGGTCGTCGAACTGGGCATCCCGACGGTCATCGCCATCAACATGATGGACATCGTTGAAAAGAACGGTGACAAGATCGATATCCAGAAACTGGCCAGAGAACTGGGCGCCCCCGTCGTGGAGATCTCCGCACTGAAGGGCACCGGCGTCATGGACGCGGCGGAAGCCGCCATCAAAGTGGCTGAACAGGGCATGGTCCCGAAGGCCCAGGCGTTCTCCGCGGACGTCGAGACTGCACTCGGCAAGATCGAAACCCTCGCTCTCGCGGACATCCCGGAGGCACAGCGCCGCTGGTATGCCATCAAACTCTTCGAGCGGGACGACAAAGTCCTCGCTTCCATGGGCCTCTCCGACAACGTTTTGAAGTCCGTTGAGGACGTCATCGCCGGAGTGGAAAACGCGGAAGACGACGATGCTGAGTCCATCATCACCAACGAGCGTTATGTGAAGATCGGCGAAGTAATCTCGGACAGCTATGTCAAGCAGAACAAAGGTGAACTGTCTACCTCTGACAAGATCGACAAGGTCGTCACCAACCGCTGGCTGGGCCTTCCCATCTTCGTCGCGATCATGTTCCTCGTTTACTACATTTCCGTCACCACGGTCGGTACCTGGGCCACAGACTGGGCCAACGACGGTGTCTTCGGAGACGGCTGGCACCTGTTCCACATCGGAACGTCTGCCTACAATGACGCGATGGACGAGTACGCGCAGAACTTCGTCTTCACCGATGAAGTCAAAGCGGCAGCCCAGGGCGCGGTCGATGCCGGTGTCACCGGTGCGGAAGACGTCCTCGGTGCCATCGAAGACGGTTCCTTCGGAGACTTCGATGAAGCCTTCGGCAGCTATGGAGACGCCATGGCGGAAGCGGGCTTCGATATCGGCGATACAGTCGACGCGGCTCTGGAAGCCGACGGTGTCCCGAACCCGGCCAACTACGGCGTCTGGATCACGGGCATCCCGGTCATGGTCGAGCAGTGGCTCGACGGCCTGAACACCGCGGACTGGCTGAAAGGCCTCATCCTCGACGGTATCATCGGCGGTGTCGGTGCCGTTCTCGGCTTCGTCCCCCAGATGATGGTCCTCTTCATCTTCCTCGCATTCCTCGAGTCCTGCGGTTACATGGCCCGAGTCGCCTTCATCCTCGACCGGATCTTCCGCAAGTTCGGACTCTCCGGTAAATCCTTCATCCCGATCCTTATCGGTACCGGCTGCGGCGTCCCCGGCGTCATGGCCTCCCGTACCATCGAAAACGAGCGTGACCGCCGCATGACCATCATGACGACGACGTTCATTCCCTGCGGCGCCAAACTGCCCATCATCTCGATGATCGCCGTTGCTCTCTTCGGCGGTGTCTGGTGGGTCGGTCCCTCCGCCTACTTCCTCGGCATCACCGCGATCATCGTCTCCGGTATCATGCTGAAGAAGACCCAGCCCTTCGCGGGCGAACCGGCACCCTTCGTCATGGAACTTCCTTCCTACCATATGCCGACCGTCGGTGCCATCCTCAGAAGCATGTGGGAACGCTGCTCGTCCTTCATCAAGAAGGCCGGCACCATCATCCTCATCGCGTCCATCGTCGTCTGGGTCGGCTCCGTCTTCGGGAAAGGCGGCTTCAACCCCGACATGGAACTGGAGGACTCCATCCTCGGCATGATCTCCAACGCCATCAAGTGGATCTTCGCTCCGCTCGGCTTTGACGATATCCGCGCCACCATCGCCACCATCATGGGCCTTGTGGCGAAAGAGGAAGTCGTCGGTGTCTTCGGCGTCCTGGACTTCGCCAACCTCACTCCGCTCGCCGGTTACTCCTTCCTGGCCTTCAACCTGCTGGCAGCTCCCTGCTTCGCAGCCATCGGTGCCATCAAGAGAGAGATGAACAATGCGAAGTGGACCTGGTTCGCGATCGGCTATCAGTGCGTGTTCGCTTACTGCGTCGCTCTGATGATTTATCAGTTCGGTCTGGCGTTCTCCGGCGCGGCTCAGCCCGTCGGCCTCATCGTGGCTATCGCGATCCTTGGCCTCATGTGCTTCCAGCTCTTCCGGCCCTATAAGGAAGCTACGAAACTGACCGAGGAGGTCAAACTTTCCAAAGCAAAGTAAATCGGTTATACTGAGAACCGAAAGAAGGTGTTCTCCATGACCTGGCTCAGTGCCAATGCCGGGACCATCGTGGTCCTGCTCATCCTGGTCGTTGTCGTCGGTCTCGTCATCCGCAAGATGATCCTGGACCGCCGGAAAGGGATCACCGCCTGTGACAGCTGCGTCAGCGCAGACGCCTGTTCCATCCACGCTGCCGGGAAAAGCTGCGGGAATCCGCACGACCGTGTCGCCGACATGGAACCGCAGGTGAAAAAAGTCAAATGAAACAGCAGGAGCGGGTTTCCGCTCCTGTTTTTTTGTGAGAAATACTTGTGTACAATTTGTTTTGGTTGCGTTATAATAACCACTTGTAAATGTGGGGATCCAACAAAACTGTATATTTGAAAGGAAGCAATCCAATGAGCGCAGAATACACCCCTTGTAAAGTCTGCCTGGTCGAGGGTTACCTCGGCGCCGGCAAGACCACACTTCTGAATAAAGTCCTGTCCCAGCCCAACGGACATCGCATCGCTGTCATCGTCAACGATATCGGCGAGATCAACATCGACGCCCGTCTCATCGAAAAGAGCGGCGGCGGCGTCACCATGCAGGACGGGGACCTCATCCCTCTGACCAACGGCTGCATCTGCTGTACCCTCAGTGAGGACCTTGCGCAGCAGCTGTCCGACCTTGCCTGCTCCAACAAGTATGACTACATCGTCATCGAGGCGTCCGGTATCTGCGAGCCGATGCCCATCGCCCAGACCATCACCATGATGAGTGAGGCCACCAAGCGTCAGGGCATGCCGGAGATCGTCCACGTCGACAACATCGTTGCCGTCGTCGATGCCGCCCGTCTGAAAGACGAGTTCAGCTGTGGTGAAGTCCTTCGGGAAGTCCCGGAAGACGAAGAAGACCTCGCGTCTCTGCTCATCCAGCAGATCGAGTTCTGCGACACCATCATGCTGAACAAGTGCGACCTCGTCACCGAGGAAGAGCTCCAGCAGATCGAAGCGGTCCTCCGCGCGCTGCAGACCAGAGCGAAGATCATCCGCTGCGAATACGGCGATGTACCGATGGAAGAAGTCCTCGACACCGACCGTTTCAACTATGAAGAAGTCGCCATGTCCGCCGGCTGGATCCAGGCCATCGAGAACGATGACGAGGACCACGACGAGCACCATGACGAGCATGAGCACCACCATCATGACCATGACCACGAGGACCATGACCATGAAGAAGGCCACGACCACGGTCATCACCACCATCACCATCACCACGGCGAAGGCGAGCTCTACGAGTACAACATCCAGACCTTCGTCTTCGAAGACCGCAAACCCTTCGACATGGACAAGCTCCAGAGAGTCTTCATGGAGTGGCCGGTCAACGTCATCCGGACCAAGGGCTATGTCTGGTTCTCTGAGAACCCGAACGACGCCTTCATCCTCGAGCAGGCCGGACGTCAGGTCACCATCCAGCCCGACGGCATCTGGCTGGCCGCCGCCACTGAGCGCGACCGTCAGGAAGCGTTTGCCGAGTACCCGGACCTCGCGAAGGACTGGGACGATGTCTACGGCGACCGCGTGAACCGTCTCGTCATCATCGGCCAGAAGCTCGACGAAGAGGCCATGAAGAAAGCCCTCGCCGACGCCATCGTCAGCGACTATCAGCTGTAAAGTGAATTTTCAAAGGACCTCGCAAGAGGTCCTTTTTTTGTATGGCAGGGCTTTCCATCTTGAAACTGGCAGGGGAGCAGAAACGGGCGCCGCAGAGACGCTTGGGGGAAAGAGTGGCGCTTGGCCGGCACTCGCGTGGTTCGGCATGGCAAGTGGCTCGGCGGCCCCTTTCTGCGGAACCCGATCAAAAAGCCCTGCCGCATCCTTCATAAGCTGTTGGAATGTCTTGCCTAAGAAGGTAAAAGACTTTATAATAAGACAGTTAAAGAAATTGAAAGGAGGACCTTTTATGAAAGCGTTCGAGACCGGGTACAAAGGGCTCATCAGCGGACTGTGTTTTGTCGTCGCGCTGGTGCTTCTGCTGCTCTCCGGCAGTTCGACCACGTTCCTCATCGGGGACTGGACCGAGAAGGTCTTCCTGACATACGACGCGGCCTGGCGGGGCGTCCTGTACCTCGCGCTCTTCGTGGCGGCTCTGTTCTTCCTCGGGCGGGTCTCGAAGGTGGAAGCGTTCATCCGTCGGGTGAACGACGAGCCGGACCTTTACGCGAAGTGGCAGGTCGGACTCCTCGGCGTCGGCACCGTCATGGCCATCCTCTGGGTCTACGGGAACCAGATCGTCCCCGAACAGGACCAGCTCTTCGTCATGCAGGCGGCGGACCGTCTGAACGTCGGGAACTATGAGGACTTCCAGCCCGGAGGCTACCTCAGCATGTACCCGAACCAGACCGGCCTCCTGCTGCTCGAACTCCTTCTGACGAAGCTCTTCGGCGGCATGAACTACGTCGTCTTCGAGGCGATGAACGGAGAGGCGTACATCGCCACTTTGCTGCTTCTGTCGGCCCTGGCCGGCAAACTGGGGGCAACGCCCTTCGAAAAACTCCTGACCCTTCTGGCGGGGCTCTTCACACTGCCCCTGCTGTTCTACACGTCGTTCCAGTACGGCAACCTGCTGGGCCTTGCCCTGACCCTTGGGGCGATGTATTTCGAGCTGAACTACATCGAAAAACACAGGGTCTCGGACCTCGTCCTGACCGTGCTCCTCATTGTGCTGGCGTCCGCGGTGAAGAACAATTACCTCATCTTCCTCGTGGCCATCGTCCTGCACGCGCTGGCGGAAGCCCTGCGGAAAAAGCAGGTCCGCAACGCGCTGGTGGCGGTCCTCGTCATCGCCGTCTACGCGCTCCAGTCCTGGGGCACGACGGCGGCACTCGAACACAAGACCGGGGGAGACCTGTCGAACGGCGTCTCCACCATGGCCTTCGTCGCGATGGGCCTGCAGGTGAACCCCGTCAAGTGTGACGGCTGGTACAACGAATTCAACAAAGAGTCCTACATCGAGAGCGGCTACGACGCGGAGAAACAGGGCGAGATCGCGAAGCAGAGCATCTCGGATTCTGTCGCGTACCTGAAGTCGCCTTCCAACGCGGGCCGTTTCTTCCTGCGGAAGAACGCGTCTCAGTGGGCGGACCCCCTGTTCCAGAGTCTCTGGACCTCTCAGGTCCGACAGACTCAGAACGAGCGGCCCGGCTGGCTGAACCGCGTCCTGAGCCCAAAGGGCTCCACGGCCCTCGGTCAGTTCCTCGACGTCCTGCAGTTCTGGGCCTATGCCGGCGCATTGTTCTACCTGATCTTCGGACGGAAACGGGAAGGCTTCTTCGAGAGCCTGCTCCTGCAGATCACGGTGCTCGGCGGTTTCGTCTTCCACTGCGTGTGGGAAGCTAAAGGCCAGTACACCATCTCCTACTTCGTCCTGCTCCTGCCGCTGGCGGTGCTCGGCTTTGACGCGCTCCTTTCGTGGATCGCCGACAAAGTGCGGAACAAAGACTTCGGCAAAGAGGGCAGAGGGGACTACCGGAAGACCGGTGTCCTTGCAGTCGTCCTGCTGCTCGCGGTGCTCCTGCCCCTGACCCACGGCTTTGACTGTCTGTCGGAAGGCAGTGCGGCGTTCACGGCTTACCTGGGCGGCTGACCCCGGACCGGACGTCATGTTCGGGTCACACAGAAAGAAATAATCAATTTGAGATCATAGAGGCAATCGAAATGAAGAAACCTGTGTTATACATCGTCGTTCCCTGCTACAACGAGGAAGAGGTGCTCCCCGAAACGTCGAAGCGCCTGAAAGCCAAGCTTTCGGACCTCGTGGCGGCGGGCAAAGTGTCGGAGGACAGCCATGTCCTGTTCGTCGACGACGGCTCGAAGGACCGGACCTGGGAGATGATCCGCGGCTACCATGAAGAGGACCCGCGCATCTCCGGCGTGAAACTGTCCCGGAACCGGGGCCATCAGAACGCGCTGCTGGCCGGCCTGATGACGGCGAAGGACCTTGCGGACTGTACCGTCTCCATGGATGCGGATCTGCAGGACGACATCAATGCCATCGACGGCATGGTGGACCAGTATCTCGAAGGGTGTGACATCGTCTACGGCGTGCGCTCCGCGAGAGACACCGACACCTTCTTCAAACGCTTCACGGCGGAAGGGTTCTACAAGTTCATGGAACTCATGGGCGCCGAAGTGGTCTTCAACCACGCGGACTACCGTCTCATGAGCAGACGGGCCCTCGAAGCTCTTTCCGAGTACAGGGAAGTGAACCTGTTCCTGCGGGGCATGGTCCCGATGATCGGCTACAAGACCGGCACGGTCGAGTACGAGCGCGGCGAGCGGTTCGCGGGCGTCAGCAAGTACCCGCTCAAAAAGATGCTGGCTTTCGCGCTCGACGGCATCACTTCGCTGTCCGACCGCCCCATCCAGTTCATCCTGACGCTCGGTCTCGTGACGACGGCGGGCGGCGCGGCCTTCCTGCCGCTGGCGCTTCACAAGTATGCGAAGACCGATCACGAAAACGATACGGCACTGCTCCAGTCCAGCCTCTGGTCCGTGGGCGGCCTCGTCCTGACCTCCGTCGGCATCGTCGGCGACTACGTCGGGAAGATCTATCTCGAAACCAAACACAGACCGCGGTACTTCATCGCGGAAACTCTCGACAACCATAAGAACTGACGGTTGGCCGGCTGGGGTCCAGCCGGCTTCCTTCCTGTAGAAAGGGCGTGCTGCCATGAAATATTCCCCGATGTTCCGGGAGATCCGACATTATAAAGCCGCTACGGCACTGACCCCGCTCTTCACGGCCCTCGAGGTCGTCATGGAGGTCCTCATCCCCTACGTGACCGCCATGATCATCGACCGGGGCATCAGCGCGGGCAGCATGAGCAATGTCGTCAAGTACGGCATGATCATGCTCGGCATGGCTGCTCTGAGCCTTCTGTTCGGCGTCGGAGCGGGCTGGTTCGGCGCGCTCTCTTCCACCGGCTTTGCCCGGAACCTGCGCAAGGCGATGTACGAGAAGATCCAGACCTATTCCTTCTCGAACATCGACAAGTTCAGCACGGCGGGCCTCATCACCCGTATGACGACGGACGTCACGAACGTGCAGAACGCGTTCCAGATGATCCTGCGCATCGCGGTCCGCGCGCCGCTGATGCTCATCTTCAGTCTGGTCATGTGCCTTATCATCAACAAACAGATCTCGCTCATGTTCCTCGGTGTCCTGGTGCTCATCGCCGTCATCGCCGCCACGCTCGGCATGCGGGTCATGCGCCTTTTCCGGGAAGTCTTCAAGCGGTATGACGACCTCAATGCGAGCGTCCAGGAGAACGTCTCCGCCATCCGTGTCGTCAAGGCGTTCGTCCGGGAAGACTATGAGGACCAGAAGTTCATGAAGGCCGCCTTCAACCTCTATGACCTCTTCGTCAAAGCGGAGAAACGCATGGTCATCATGATGCCCGGCATGATGCTGGCGATCTACGCCGTCATGATCGGCATCGGCTGGTTCGGCGCCCACTTCATCGTCGAAGGCACCATGACCACCGGTACGCTGACTTCGCTCTTCAGCTATGTCATGAGCGCCATGTTCTCGCTCATGATGCTCGCGGCCATCCTGATCATGCTGACCATGAGTGCCGCGTCCGCCGACCGCATTACCGAAGTCCTGGTCGAGGAGCCGGACATCGTGGACCCGGAACATCCGCTCTATGAAGTCCCGGACGGCAGCATCCGGTTCGACAACGTCCATTTCACCTACAAGAAAGACGGGGAAGGGGACGAGAACCTGCACGACATCGACCTCGACATCCGCTCTGGCGAGACCGTCGGCATCATCGGCGGTACCGGCTGCGGCAAGTCGACCCTCGTCAGCCTCATCAGCCGTCTCTACGACCCGGACCCGACCCCGGAAGGCGCGGAAAGACCCTATGGCGCCGTCTATGTCGGCGGGCACAACGTCAAAGAATACGACCTGCAGACCCTTCGCGATAAAGTGTCTGTGGTCCTCCAGAAAAACGAACTGTTCTCCGGCACCCTCATCGAGAACCTGCGGTGGGGCAGGGAGGACGCCACCGAAGAAGAGTGTATCCGCGCCTGTCAGATCGCCTGTGCCGACGAGTTCATCCGGGAGATGCCGGATGGCTACCAGACGCACATCGAACAGGGCGGTACCAACGTGTCCGGCGGTCAGAAGCAGAGACTGTGCATCGCGAGAGCCCTGCTGAAAGACCCGAAAGTCCTCATCCTCGACGACTCCACCAGCGCGGTCGACACCGCGACGGAAGCGCGCATCCGAAGGAGCTTCGCGGAGGACATCCCGGATACCACCAAGATCATCATTTCCCAGCGGATCGTGTCCGTGCAGGACGCCGACCGCATCATCGTCATGGACGACGGCGGCATCGACGCCTTCGACACCCATGAGAACCTTCTCGCTTCCAACGAGATCTATCAGGAGATCTACGACACCCAGATGAACGGTGGCGGAGACTTCGACGAACCCCAGTAAGAAAGGAGGGCTTTCCGTGGCACAGGCTGCAACTGCAGAACAGAAGAAACCGAAAACCGTCGGGCGCGGAAACCGGCCTCCGAGGGGCGTCTTCATGCGGGGAGGAGAAAAGGTCAAGGACCCGGGAAAACTCTTCAAACGCGTCTGGAACTACATGATGGCAGGCTACAAGTGGGTCTTCGTCATCGTCGTCATCTGCATCCTTCTGTCGGGTGTGGCGACCATCATCGGGACGCTCTTCATGCGGACCCTCGTCGATGACTACATCGTGCCGCTGACCAAAATGGCGGACCCGGATTACGGGCCTCTGGCAGAAGCGGTCCTCAAAATGATCGGCGTGTTCCTCATCGGCGTGTTCTCCTCCTGGCTCTACAACCGGCTGATGATCAACGTCACCCAGGGCTCGCTTCGCCGGCTCCGTGTGGATCTCTTCCACAAGATGGAGTCCCTGCCCATCAAATATTTCGACACCCATTCCCACGGCGACATCATGTCGGTCTACACGAATGACGTCGACACCATGCGTCAGCTCATTTCCCAGAGCGTGCCGCAGATCATCAACTCGACGATCACGTTCCTCATGACCTTCGTCAGCATGATCGTCCTGAGCGTGCCGCTCACCCTTCTCTCGATCTTCATGGTCATCATCACCCTCGTCGTGTCCCTGAGCCTCGCGAAGGTCTCCGGCAACTACTTTGCGGAACAGCAGACCCGCCTCGGCGACACGAACGGCTACATCGAAGAGATGGTCAGCGGACAGAAGGTCATCAAGGTCTTCACCCATGAACAGAAGGCCGTCGAAGGCTTCAACGTGAAGAACGACGCTCTCCGGGAGAGCGCCAACAACGCGAACAAGATCGCGAACATCATGATGCCGATCAACGCGAACCTCGGGAACATCTCCTATGTCCTCGTGGCCATCCTCGGCGGCATCCTTGCCCTCAGCGGGCACTTCACTCTGACCATCGGCACCCTCATCTCGTACCTGACTCTGAACCGGAACTTCAGCCAGCCCATCACGCAGATCGCCATGCAGGCGAACGCCATCATGATGGCTCTGGCCGGCGCCCAGCGTGTCTTCGACATGATGGATGCCGAACCGGAGAAAGATGACGGCTATGTCACCCTCGTCAACGCGACCGAGGACAAGGACGGCAACCTCATCGAATGTGAGGAGCGCACCGGCCGCTGGGCCTGGAAACATCCCCATCAGGCGGACGGCACCATCACCTATGAGGAGTTGAAAGGCGCGGTCACGCTGAACGGCGTCGACTTCGGCTACAACGATGACAAGATGGTCCTGCACGACATCCAGATGTACGCGATGCCGGGGCAGAAGATCGCCTTCGTCGGTTCCACCGGCGCCGGCAAGACCACCATCACGAACCTCATCAACCGGTTCTACGACATCCAGGATGGCAAGATCCGGTATGACGACATCAACATCAACAAGATCAAAAAGGCAGACCTGCGCCGGTCCCTCGGCATGGTCCTGCAGGACACCCACCTGTTCACCGGAACGGTCATGGACAACATCCGGTTCGGACGGCTCGACGCGACCGATGAAGAATGCATCGCCGCAGCTCAGCTGGCCAACGCCGATGCGTTCATCCGGAGACTTCCGGACGGCTACAACACGATGCTGAAGGGCGACGGCGGCAACCTGTCCCAGGGACAGCGCCAGCTCCTGGCCATTGCCCGCGCGGC
>R21__coassemble_1614_pt1 | contig 14834 bp, 12 predicted proteins | sample R21__metabat2_low_PE_053 | metagenome-assembled genome bin R21 | reverse complement strand
TACTTATATTTCTCACACTGATATGAACACACCGACTCAGGAGCTGCCTTATTGTTCTCCGTATTATTCTCATCATCTTTCTTGGCAGCAGTCTTCTTGGCGGCCGGCTTCTTCGCAGCAGCCTTCTTCTTCATGCCCAGGACAGCGAGAGCGTGGGCAGTGTTGCCGTTGACCGTGACAAGACCACGGAACATAGCGTCAGGACCATCAAGTTTGCCTGCGAGCAGGTCCTTCAGAGTGGCAGCCGCCGCAGCGATGTTGACGGTATTGTCCACATAGTCATAGGGCTCCACAGCGAAGTTGCCGCCGACGTTGGCGATGTAGAAAGTACCGCCGCAGTCTTCATCGGTCATGGTGACCTGCATGGCAAGATCGGTGGGAAGTTCAGAAGCGTTGCGCTTTTCGAGCTCTTTCTTGAATTCTGCAAATTTCTTTTCGAATGTCATGTTCAGATTCCTCCATTAAAACAACTTGGATACAATTGGATACAGATTTATAGATATCAGTCAGCCGGGTCGCAGATCCCGGCTGACTGTCGCTGCTGAAAGTGCAGTCTTACTGGTCGCCTGCAGAGACGACGGATGCGTCGGAGAGAGCGTTGCCGGAAGCGGCGTTCAGGCCGGCATTGGTGATGACGGTCTCGGCGGCTTTCTGGAGACGCTTCGTGACGACTTTGACCCAGTGCTCGGAGACCTTGGTCTCATCGGCCTTGATGGTGCTCTCGATGTACTTGTCGAACTTGGCAGACGCGAGTGCATCGCGAACGGTGTTCTTCCAGACCGGGTCTTTCGACTTGCTGGACAGGTACATGACGTGGTAACCGTAATCGGTCTTGATGACGCCGGTGTCGCCCTTCTTGCGGCCGTCAGCGAAACACCAGTTGAGGAAGGGCTCGACATAGTTGGAGTCCTTCGTGACGTTCTCATAGAGACCGCCATTCTCCTTGGAGCCGGTGTCCTCGGTGAGCTTGGTGGCGAGAGCGGCGAAGCTTGCGTCGGTGGCTTTGCCCTTCTTCCATTTGGCGAGGGTGTCGTCGGCGAGCTTCTTGGCTTCGGCATCGGAATGACCGGTCTCGGACTCGGTAGCATCGGAGTCAGCACCGTCGGAGACCATGAAGAGGATCTGACGGACGTTGACCGGATACTGGTTGTCGCGCTTCATGACGTTTTCCATGCAGTAGACATGGTAGGTGGCGATGCCATTGTCGTCCTTGACTTCGAAGAGCTGTTTGTCGCCGGACTTGCGGTCCGAGCTGAAGGCCCAGTCGGCAGCTTCGGTGGAAACATAGTCATGGACCGCGGTGTAGTTGGTGTCGTTCATGGACGAGTAGGAAGCGTCATCTTTCATGAGTTCCTTCTGGTCCTTGTCGTCGGTGGCATCGTAAGCCATCTGCGTGAAGTTGGAGAGGTTGACGCCCTCGAGGAAGGCCTGGGCCTTCTTCTTGAGTTCGGCGTTGGCTTTCTTGATGTCGTCCTTGGACGCTTTGTCATCCGCGGAGATCGTATTGTTGAAGGTGAAGTTGCGGATGTCGACGGTGGTGTAGTCTTTCGCGTTCTTGTTGAACTCTTCTTCGATCTCGGCGTCGGTGATGTCCTTGGCCAGTTCCTTCTGCTTGTCTTCCTTATAGCGGTTGACGATGGTCTGCTTCGTGTAGATCTTCTTCAGAAGGGAGGGGCTCATGCCGCGACCGTAGTTGGTGCGCAGGTAAGCGTCGAGGGAATAGGAGTCTTCGTCAGCGTTCTTCTGAAGGCTTTCCACGAACTCATCGAGTTCTTTCTGCTCGGACTTGGTGAGCTCATAGCCCTCGGCCAGTGCTTTCTTGTAAAGCATGGTGGAGGAGTTGGCTTCCTTCAGAGATTCCTGCTCGAAGTAGTCGGCCCAGGTCGGATGCTCGCCATACTTCTTGTCGATGGTGAGGCCGGCATCTTCGTTCGGCTCGAACTCCTGGTCCTGCGGGGTCTTGGTGTAGTCGAAGCCGGTCATCATCTTGCCGGCGCCGGTGCCATAGTACGAACCGTAATACTGCTCATACTGCTGAGACATCTGATAATAGTAATTGAAATACATTCTGTTGTAGTACTCGTACTCGGCAACAGAGATGCGGTCTCCATCGGCAGTCTTCTCGGCTGCGATGGCGCGGTCAAACACGCCAAAGAAACCACAGAGAGCGAGGGCAAGCGCCAGCAGAACAGCACAGAGGGGGATGAGGATGCGACGTGCCTTCTGACCTTTGGTCATGTTGCGGCGTTTCTTTTCCTTCGCTGCCTGCCGTTCATTGGACTTCTCGATGCTGGCTTTGCGCTTTTCGCGGGCCTCGAGAGCCTTGGCGGCTTTCTTTTCCTTCTTGGCTTTCTGGTCCTGGATCTTCTTCAGTTCCTTCTCAGCCTTTTTCTCGGTTTTGGTTTCGTTCGCCATTCGACTAAACCTCCTGTAAAAAACATTTTATAAATAATACATCAACCACAGGCTAAGTACAATGTTGAAAATAACGCAACATCTTCCAATTTTTGTGAGTTTTTTTGACAAAATGCCAATATCTAGTGGCGATTTACGAAAATGAAAAGTCAAATCGCCGATTTTTCATGGTAAAGTTGCAAAGCGCCGTTATTTTCTGTATGATGTTAGCAGTTTTTGTGAAAGAAGGTTCTCCATGAAAAAGTATTCCGAAATGACACGTGAAGAACTGCAGGCCGAAAAGGACAGACTCCAGGCCCGTTATGACAAGTACATGAAACAGGGTCTCAGCCTGAACATGGCAAGGGGCAAGCCCTCCATCGAGCAGGAAGAGGCGTCCATCGAGATGCTCGACATCATCAACTCCCGTTCCAACCTGGAAACGGAGGAGAAGCAGGATGTCCTGAACTACGGCAACCTCATGGGGCTCATCGAGGCGAGACGGCTGTATTCCGAGATCCTCGGCGTCCCGGTCGAGAAGATCGTCATCGGCGGCAACTCGAGCCTCAACATGATGTTCGACTACCTCATGCAGTGCTTTGCCATGGGTTCCGGGGAAGGCTACGAACCCTGGGTCGTCCAGGGCGGATGCAAATTCCTGTGCCCGGCGCCCGGCTATGACCGCCACTTCGGCATTGCCGAGTACCTCGGACTCGAACTCATCCCGGTCCCGATGACACCCACCGGTCCGGACATGGACATCGTGGAAGAACTCGCAAAAGACCCGAAGGTCAAGGGCATGTTCTGTGTCCCGAAATACGCGAACCCCACCGGTCAGTCCTACTCGGACGAGACCGTCAAACGCATTGCCCGCATGGAGACGGCGCCGGACTTCCGCGTCATTTGGGACAATGCCTATGTCATCCACGACCTCACTGGCCGTCATGACGATGTCCTCGACCTCCTCGACGAGTGCGAGAAGGCGGGCAACCCGGACCGTGCGGTCCTGTTCGCGTCCACGTCCAAGGTCACGTTCCCAGGCGCCGGTATCGCGGTCCTCGCGGCAAACGAAAACAACCTCAAATGGATCCTGAAGCGCATGGACAAGCAGACCATCGGCGCCGACAAGATCAACCAGCTGCGTCACATCCGTTTCTTCGCGAACGGCATCGAAGACGTCAAGGCTCATATGGAAAAACTCGCCGGCATCATCACCCCGCACTTCAACGTCGTTCTCTCGACCTTCGAGCGGAAGCTGAGACCCCTTGACATCTGCACCTGGACCGACCCGAACGGCGGCTACTTCATCAGCCTCGACTGTATGGAGGGCACCGCCACCCGCGTCTTCAACCTCTGCAAAGAGTGCGGCGTCACCCTGACCACGGTCGGCGCCACCTTCCCGTACGGGAAAGACCCGAAAGACAGCAATATGCGTATTGCACCCACATACCCGAGCCTCGAGGAACTGGCCATCGCCACCGACGTTCTGTGCATCGCCATCCGCCTCGCGGCCCTCGAAAAACTTCTGGAGGAATGATGTATCATGGCTCGCAAACTTTCCACTGAAAAGCCGAAGAAAGTCCGCAAGTCCAACGTGGACCCGGGCAATAAACCGATCATCGCCGCCGGCATCGGCGTCGCAGTCGTTTTCCTGCTGTTCCTCATCGGCATGGGCATCCTTTTCGTGAGTTTCCTTGGGCGATTCGCGGAAGATGACACCACGACCGGTCAGGTCACCACCATGACCTATTCCATCAAGCAGCGCAGCGACTTCCAGAACGGCTATGTCGGCCGCACCTTTGCCGGCAACGTCGGTAACGCCTACAACCTTTATGGCGAAGAAGGCGCCGCCGAGATGGAAGGGGAGACGACTCTCCCGAACGTCACCAGCAACTACGGTTCCGGTTCCGAATTCGAATACGGCACCATCAAGGGCAACACCTATAAGAGCAAGTTCTCCGGCATCACCTTCGACGCCCCGAACGGATGGACCCTGAAAGGCGCTTCCAAGAGCACCGTCACTCCGACCTCCGTTCTGGACCTCGACGCCCGGAACTCCACCGGCTCCATGTCCGTCAAGATGCAGTACTTCTCGCTCTCCGGAGGAAACTTCAAGAGCAGCGGCGATGTACTGAACGCACTCTACAAACAGGTCGGCAGCGATGTCGAAGTCAAAGCCACCTCCCGCAAGATCGGCGGCAACAACTTCACAGGTTTCGCCTTCGACGGCATGAACGGTCAGGACACGGCACGTTCCGAAGTCCTCGTCGCACAGGTCAACGGTTATGCGCTCGTCATCCAGATCGTTGCCCCGACACAGAAAGACATCGACAACATTCTGAAGAACTTCTCGTAAAGGAGGGCGGTCTCATGACCCACGATACGGAAGTAAAAGTCAAAAAACTGCAGGAGATCATCGATGACAGCCAGCGCATCGTCTTCTTTGGCGGCGCCGGCGTCTCGACCGAAAGCGGCATCCCGGACTTCCGTTCGGTAGACGGCCTCTACCATCAGAAGTTCAAATACCCGCCGGAGACCATGCTGAGCCACACGTTCTTCCAACAGAACACGTGGGACTTCTTCGATTTCTATAAGAACCGCGTCATCCCCGCGGACCCGAAGCCCAATGCCGCGCATCTGAAGCTGGCGGAGCTCGAGAAAGCAGGGAAGCTGATCGGCGTCGTTACGCAGAATATCGACGGTCTGCACCAGGCCGCCGGTTCCGAAAAAGTCTATGAACTGCACGGCTCCGTTTTGCGCAACTACTGCATGAACTGCGGAAAATTCTTCGACTACAAGTACGTCCTCGAATCCTCCGGCATCCCGGAATGTGATGTCTGCGGAGGCGTCGTCAAACCGGACGTCGTCCTCTATGAGGAAGGCCTCGACAACGACACCCTCGTCGGTGCCGTGAATGCCATCTCTTCGGCGGACACCATGATCGTCGCGGGCACCTCGCTCGTCGTCTATCCGGCGGCCGGCCTGCTCCAGTATTTCCGTGGCAAATGGCTCGTCCTCATCAACCGTGACCCAACTCCGGCGGACCAGTCCGCGAACCTCGTCATCCACGACAAGGTCGGGGAGGTCCTCAGCTGCATCAAGGTGAACTGACACTTATGACCAACTATGTTTCCAACGCTTACCACCACCTGAAGACGATCAATACGCATCGTCGTCTCGTGCGGGAACACTGCTTCAAGGCCGGCATCCCCGTCCAGGGACTGCTCCACGACCTCTCGAAGTACCACCCCGTCGAGTTCCTGGCAGGCGTCAAATACTTTGCCGGCGACCACAGCCCCAACGTCGAAGAACGGCGTAACACGGGTTACAGCGCCGCCTGGCTGCACCACAAAGGACGCAACAAGCACCACTTCGAATACTGGTTCGACAACGGCATCGGGGTCTTCGAGCTCGTGCCCGTCGAAATGCCGCTCAAGTATGTCAAAGAGATGTTCTGCGACCGGGTCGCCGCCAGCAAAGTCTACTATGGAGACAAATACGACGACACCGTCCCACTGCAGTACTTCAACCGCATGGACTACACGAAGCTCATGGCGCCGAAGACCAACGCCCTTCTCAAAGAGCTCCTCGAGATGCTCGCCGAGCAGGGGGAGGACGCCACCTTCGCCTACATCAGAACACTGAAATAAAAGGAAACTCCAGTCATCCGACTGGAGTTTTTGTTTTATTTCACTTCATGCCTTTCTACTGTGAACCGCTGGAGTTTGACGGTCTCGTCGTCGCGGATGTTGGCTTTGCGGCGGGCGATGGCGATCTGCTCGTCGACCGTGTCGACGCCGGCGAGGTCCGGGAGCAGCAGGCCGCGCTTCGGGATGAAGCCGTTCGTGCTGACGATGACGCCGTATTTCCTGACGTCCAGTTCCTCCGGTCCGTCGATGTCTTCCGGTTCCGAAAGGATGTCGACATCGTAGACGAGGTCCGGCAGTTCATGGGCTTCGACCCGTGGGAATCGCGGGTCCTCGGTGGCGGCGTTCACGGCGTTTCGGATGATCTCATCGGCCAGCGTTTCCTGGGTCGGACCGGTGGTCCCGATGCAGCCCCGCAGCGCACCTTCCTTGTGCAGGGAGACGAAGCATCCGGCTCTCGTTTCCGTCATGGCCGGCGGCAGTTCCGGGAGCAGTCCCTGTTCATGGAGTGCCTCCGCAGACGGGGTGACACCCTTCTCAAAATAGGACTCTAACGTGAGTCTCGCGAGCGTGATGTACGCGTCTTCTTTTGCGCGTAACTCCGCCATTTTTTGAGCCTTTGCAACTTCTTCCTGTTCGAGGAAATTCCGCGTCTCATCCGGTCCGGTCGGCTCATAAGTACAGATGCCGTAACCGACTCCGAAAGGCCCTTCATGACTGTATTTCTCGACCTTCAAAGCCGTGCGGTCGAAGGCGCCTGCCATCATGACAAAGGACCGGTGTCCGCACTCCGCCGCGCGGTCGCAGAAGTCTCCGTCGAAAGAGAATAAATCGCCAAAGGAAGCGGAGCCCATGACCTCCATGATGCGGTCGTCGTACTGGGGGCCTGCCGCGTCGAAGCCGTAGGGGCCGTCGTCTTTCAGCTTGTGGGACAGGTCTCCGGAGGCGATGTACACCACGTTCCTTCCCAGTTCCTCCGCAGCGTTGCGGATGAGCATTCCGAGCATGTAATGGTAGGAGAGAGGCATACCGGAAAGACCGATGCGGACCACCTTCGGGAGTTTCGCGCCTTCCGGGAGCGCTTCCCGTACAAAGTGCAGGGGGATGAGGGTAGCGTGGTCCAGAGAGGCATCCCGCTCTCCGGCTACACCAGCAGGGAAGGACAGTTCATCTGCGTAGTCACAGAGCATCTGGACGAACTCCTCATCGTAATCGACGGTCATGGACCAGTCGGAAGGAGAGACACCGAATCGCGTAAAATCACCGGTCGCAGTGGCTCCGGGAGAGATGTGGAAATAGTCATAGTACATGACCGAATGGGGCGTGGAGATGACGATGGTGTCCGGCTCCAGTTCCGCCACTTAGCGGCCCACTTCTTTATAACTCGCCACCGTGTCCGCGATGCCCGCTTCCTGGCCTCGTCCGACTACCGGGATCACGAGGGGCGGGGGGGGGACCATGGCGCCAAAAATGATCGACATAGAGTGCACCTTCTTTCTGTTCCCATTGTACCATAAGTTGCATCTTGGGCGGTCTTATAATATAATATAAAGCTGAATTTTTAGTTTTATCTATATGTAGCTATGTTAGATAGCTTAGTCAGGAGAACCAGAAGAATGTCTCGCAAAAAGTGGACTGTACAAAAACTGAATAAGGACCTCGCGTCCACCATTGCGGAACGGTATTCCATCGACCCTTTGACGGCCCTGCTGCTGACCCAGCGCGGCTTTGACACGTTCGACAAACTCGACGAATTCTTCGATGACTCCGAAGAGTGGATCGACCCGTTCCTGCTCCCGGACATGGAGAAGGCCGTCGAACGCATCAACGACGCCATCTTCGACGGGGAACGCATCTGTGTCTACGGAGACTACGACTGTGACGGCGTCACCTCAACAACCATCCTTTACTCGTACCTGGAAGCCCAGGGTGCGGACGTCACGTACATGCTTCCCGAGAGAGAACGGGACGGCTACGGGCTCAGCAATCAGGTCGTGGACCGTATTGCCGCCACCGGCACGAAACTCATCGTGACCGTCGACAACGGCATCTCTGCCGTGGAAGAGGCGAAGTACATCAAAGAGAAGGGCATGGAGCTCGTCGTCACCGACCACCATCTCGAAGGCGATGAACTGCCCGACTGCGTGGCCATCGTCGACCCGCACCGGAACGACTGGGACTGCCCCTTTGAAGACTATGCCGGCTGCGGAGTGGCACTGAAACTCTGCTGCGCCATGGAGGGCTCCAACGAGGAAGTCATGCAGGAGTTCGCGGACATCGCCGCCCTCGGTACCGTTGCCGATATGGTGCCCCTCGTCGGGGAAAACCGGAAGATCGTCCTCTACGGTCTCCGTCTGCTCAACACGTACCGCAAACCCGGCATCGAGGCCATCCTCGAGAAAGCCGGTCTCTCCGATAAAACGCTGGACTCCACCAGCATCTCCTTCGGCATCGCGCCCCGCATCAACGCGGCAGGCCGCATGGGCACCGCAGAACGGGCCCTGGACCTGCTGCTGGCAGACGACCCTTACTCCGCATCCGAGATGGCGGAAGAGGTCAACGTCATGAACACGCAGCGCCATACCGAAGAGGACAAGATCTTCACAGAGGCCATCGCATACCTGCAGGACCACCCGGAAGTGGCACACCTGCCCATCCTTGTCGTCAGCGGCAAAGGCTGGCATGAAGGGGTCCTCGGCATCGTCGCCTCCAAACTGCTGGAGCGCTATCTGCGCCCGGTCATCGTCCTGACCGACAAGGGAGACCTCTGCAAAGGGTCCGCCCGCAGCATCGAAGGTTTCTCGATCTACGACGCCATGAACTCCTGCCGGGACATGCTCAACACCTTCGGCGGCCACGAGCTGGCAGCGGGCATGAGCATCAAACCGGAACTGCTCGATGAGTTCCGCGTCAAGATCAACGAATACGCCTATGAGAACCAGTCCGTCTACCCGGAGACCCGCATCGACTGCAAACTCAACCCTGCAAGCCTGTCTCTCGACGTGCTCGACTCCATTCGCACGATGGAACCCTTCGGCACCGGGAACACCAGCCCTGTCTTCGGCCTCTACGGCGTGGTCCTCGACAGCGTCCAGGGCATGGGGAACGAGGGTCGGCACAAGAAACTGACCTTCCACAAAGACGGCACCTATACGCAGGTGAACGGCATCTTCTTCAACCGGCCGGAATTCCCGTACCAGAGAGGCGATAAGGTCGACCTGGTCGTCACCCTCGGCCGAAATGAATACCGCGGCAACGTGTCCCTGTCCGTTTACGTACGGGACATCCGCCCGGCGGGCAGTGATGACGACGCCATGGCGGCTTCCGAACAGCTCTTCGACAAGATGCTGGCCGGACGCACGCTCAGCGAAGAAGAGGTAGATCGCCTCACCCCGGACCGCAGTTACTTTGCCGGTCTGTACCGCTATCTGAAAGCCAACGAAGGCGTTCCTTACAGCGCCTACGAATATATCCACAAAAAAGTACACCCCGTCGAGAACGCGCTCACCCCGCTCTGCAAGACCCAGGTCACCCTGCTGGCCATGCGGGAACTCGGGCTCCTCACGACGGACGACGAAGGGCGGATCCACATCCCGAACCAGGAGGCCAAAGTGGACCTCGCGGAGGCGCCGGTCCTTCAGAAACTTCATACCAACAGGTGAGACTCATGGATGTCGGCAAACAGACAATCAAATACAATGACCGGTTCGACGAGCTTCGTCAGTTGATGACGGAGACCTACTCGAAGGAAGAACAGGACATGGTAGTGAAGGCCTACGAACTCGCTTCGGAGGCCCATAAAGACCAGCGCCGTTATTCCGGAGAACCCTATATCATGCACCCGGTCGCGGTCGCGCGCATCCTCTTCGACCTCGGTATGGACCACCAGTCCATCATCGCCGCCATCCTGCACGACACGGTCGAGGACACCGACATCACCCTCGATGACCTGTCGAACACGTTTGGCGATGAGATCGCTCAGCTCGTCAACGGCGTCACCAAACTCGGTAAAGTGCCTCTGGCGACTTACAAGGAGCAGCAGGCGGAGAACGTCCGCAAGATGCTCATCGCCATGTCCCAGGACATCCGCGTCATCATCATCAAGCTGGCCGACCGTCTGCACAACATGCGGACGCTCGAATACATGCGGGAACAGAAGCAGAAAGAGAAGTCCCTCGAAACGCTCGAGATCTACGCGCCCATCGCGCACCGGCTCGGGATCAGCTCCATCAAGGAGGAACTCGAGGACCTGTCCATCCGCTACCTGGACCCCTACGGCTACAACACCATCGAAGACCTGCTCGCGCACAACGACGAGATCCACCCGACGCTCATCGCTGACACGGTGGAACGCGTCCGCGCCCGCATCCAGAAGGTCATTCCGGAAGCGGAAGTCAGCGGCCGGCAGAAGAGCATCTACGGCATTTACCGGAAGATGTTCATCCGCGGCCATTCCTTCGACCAGATCTACGATGTCTATGCCATCCGCATCATCGTCAACTCGGTGGCGGACTGTTACAACTGTCTCGGTATCGTCCACGACATGTACCATTCGCTGCCCGGACGGTTCAAGGACTACATCTCGAACCCCAAGTCCAACATGTACCAGTCGCTGCACACGACGGTCATCTCGGAAGAGGGGATCCCCTTCGAAGTGCAGATCCGCACCTGGGAGATGCACTACACGGCGGAGTACGGCATCGCGGCCCACTGGAAGTACAAGCTGGGTGTCGCCGGCACCTCGAAGTTCGAGGAACGCCTCGCCTGGATCCGCCAGCTGCTCGAAAACCAGAAAGATTCCGACGACGTCGAAGAGATCGTCAAGACTATCAAGACCGACTTCGTGCCGGACGACGTCTTCGTCTTCACACCGAAGGGCGACGTCATCAACATCCCGATGGGCTCCACGGTCATCGACTTCGCCTATGCCATCCATACCCAGGTCGGCCACCACATGAACGGCGCCAAGGTCGACGGCAAGATCGTCCCGCTGGACTACAAGGTCCGCACCGGTCAGATCGTCGAGATCCTGCGCTCTCCGGACCCGAACAAGGGCCCGTCCCGTGACTGGCTGAACATCGTCAAGACGAGCGGCGCCAAGTCGAAAATCCGCGCCTGGTTCAAGAAAGAGCGCCGGGCCGAGAACATCGAAGAAGGCAAGAAGATGGTCGAAGGCGTCCTGCGCCGCAACAACCTCCATCTGTCGGACGAGGAAGTCCAGGCCGTCATCAAGAAACTGAAGATCCGCAAGGGCTTCGAGAGCGAAGACGACTTCTATGCCGCCATCGGTTACGGCAGCATCACGGTTGACCACGTCCTGCCGACGTTCCGTGAGGAGTACCAGCGCATCGAAAAACAGCGCAAACTCGAGAAACCGGAAGACGAGTTCGTCACGAGCTCTCTGCCGAAGGTCTCCAACGGAGGCGACGGCGTCGTCATCGACGGCGTGGACAACGTCCTCATCAAACTTTCGAAGTGCTGCAACCCGCTCCCGGGCGACGCGGTCATCGGCTTCATCACGAGAGGCCACGGCATCTCCGTCCACAAACGGGACTGCACGAACGTGCCCCAGGACCTTTCGCTGGCGCCGGAGCCCGAACGCTGGATCCAGGTCCACTGGTCGGAGAACATCAAAGAGAACTTCGAAGCCGGCCTCAACATCCACTGTGAGGATGAGATCGGCATGATGGCGAAGATCACCGGCGACCTCGCGAACCTCCACGTCAATATCTCGAACATCTCCCTGCACAACAAGGAAGATGTCTCTACCATCCACATGCGTATCATCGTGTCCAACGTCGACCATCTGAACGACGTCATCGGACACCTGCGAAACATCCGCGGCGTCCACGCCGTAGAAAGGACCGGCATTTAATGAAAGCTGTCATCCAGCGGGTCACCTCCGCGAACGTCGTCGTAAAAGGGGAGACCCTTGGGGCGATCGACCGCGGGTTCCTCATCCTGCTCGGCGTCCACGAGAACGACACCGAAGCCGAAGCAGACCTCCTCGCAAAGAAGGTCGCGAACCTCCGGGTCTTCGAAGACGACGAGGAGAAGATGAACCTCTCCATGCTCGACTGCGGCTACAGCGCGCTGGTCATCTCCCAGTTCACCCTGCTCGCCAACACGAAGAAGGGGAACCGCCCGTCGTTCATCGCCGCCGCCCGCCCGGAGGTCGCCATCCCACTCTATGAGCGGTTCATGGACCAGCTGAAGGTCAACGGCGTCACCGACGTCCAGCACGGCGAATTCGGTGCCGACATGGCCGTCAGCCTCGTCAACGACGGACCCGTCACCATCGTCCTCGACACGGATACCTGGAAGAAGTAAAGAGTTCTTCCAACGATGGCGCAGGCTTTTCCTGATCGGGTTCCGCAGAAAAGGTCCGGCTGGCGCTTGCCAAACCATACCACCGCGCGCTTTTAAAGCATCGCGTCGCTCCCCCCTGCGCGCCATCCAGACAGCTTTTCTGCTCCCCTTGCCTCGTTTCAAAGGCAGAAAAGCCTGCTTGTATTTGTTTATCTGAGTTTTGAAAGGACTATCCTTATGACACTGAAACTCACATACTTCCAACTCGGGATGCTTCCGACGAATGTCTATGCTGGTGTGAATGAAGAGACCGGTCACGGGTTTCTCGTTGACCCTGCCATTTACGACGAACGTGTCGATGAAGCACTCACCGAACTTGGAATCAAAGAACTCCAATACATCCTGCTGACCCATGGGCATTTCGACCATATCCTCGGCGTCAATGAGTTCAAGAAGAAGCATCCGGAAGCGAAGGTCGTCATCCATAAAGAGGATGAAGCGTTCCTGACGGACACCGTGCTCTCGCATTCCAAAATGCACGGGCTGACCCAGGAGCCGGTCAAGGCCGACGTTCTTGTCGAAGACGGCGATGTACTGGCGTTCGACGACACCGAGTTCAAAGTCGTCCACACACCCGGCCATACGAGAGGTTCTGTGGTTTATCTGCTGGACGACCTCATGTTCAGCGGCGACACACTCTTCCAGATGAGCTGCGGCCGCACCGACTTCCCGGAGAGCGACCCCGCCAGCATGCGGCCCTCGCTGCAAAAGCTCGCCGCCCTCAACGGCAACTACCACGTCCTGCCGGGCCACAACGCCTTCAGCGACCTGGACTTTGAACGAAAAAACAACCCCTTTATGAAATAACCTATGACCATCACACTCATCAACAACACCTTCTCCTATGAGATGCAGAAACTGACGATGGCATTCTTTCCGGACCCGAAAGTCCTCGTCGACCCGGAAGAGACTCCGGAAGGGGAGTCCGAGTTCATCACGGTCACAGTGACCGGGGACCCGATGACCCTCAAAGCGGAATTCCGCAACGACGCGGAGAACCTGTACAGCGTTGCCGAGGAAGTCGTCGAAGAAGGCGATGACCCCGAGCTTGCTGCAGGACGAGTCCTGTACCGCGTGCTGTCCGACGTCACCGGCATCAAGCCTCAGTGGGGCATCCTGACCGGCGTCCGACCCGCCAAAGTCATGACGAAGCACATCGACGCGAGCGGGGAGGAGGCGGCGAAAGAGTATTTCGTAAATCGCCTCTATGCGGACCCGAAGAAAGCGGAGCTTGCCGCTGTCGTGTCCAACGCCGAACGGGCCATCATGGACACCACGACCGAGGACTCCATCAGCCTCTATGTGGGCATCCCGTTCTGCACGAGCCGCTGTACTTACTGCAGTTTCGTCTCGGAGTCCATCGCGTCTCCCAGGGCAAAGAAGCTTTACCCCGCATACTTTGAGAAACTGCTTCAGGAGATCGAAGTGACGGGGCAGATCGCCAGAGACACCGGAAGAGTGCTCCGTACCGTCTATGTCGGCGGCGGCACACCGTCCACTCTGAGCGCGGAGCAGACGAAACAGCTGCTCGACACCATCCACGCATCTTTCGACTTCTCCCACTGCAACGAGGTCACCTTCGAAGCGGGGAGAGCCGATTCCATTACCGAAGAAAAGCTGGCCGCCATGCTGCAAGGCGGGGCGGACCGCATCTCCATCAACCCGCAGACCATGACGGACTCCATCCTGGAAGCCGTCGGCCGCCGGCACACCGTGCAGGACGTCTGTGATGTCTTCGCCGCTGCGCGCCGGGTCGGGTTCGAGAATATCAACATGGACCTCATCGCGGGGCTCCCGGGCGATACACCGGAGAACTTCGAACGTTCTCTGGCCGATGTCATCGCTCTGGACCCGGAATCGGTGACCGTCCACACACTGGCGTACAAGCGCTCTTCGAGCCTCATCCCGACGAAGGAACTCTTCGCGAGAGGGCAGGAGACGTCGACGATGGTCGACACCGCCAATGAAATGCTTGCATCTGCCGGCTACGCGCCGTATTATATGTACCGGCAAACCCGTAGTGTCGGCAACCTCGAGAACGTCGGGTGGGCCAAACCCGGCGCCGAAAGCGCCTACAACGTCTTCATGATGGAAGAGTGCCAGGACATTTTCGCCTGCGGCGCGGGCGCGGTCACCAAAATGCTGGTGCCGGGCACTACCGATATCATCCGGGTATTCAACTACAAATACCCGTACGAATATGTCGATCGCTTTGACCAGCTGATCGCCAACAAATCGAAAGTGAGAGAATTCTATGCCTAAGAAAGACCGGACCAAGGGCCAGTCCCTGCTGGGCGGCGCCATGCTGCTGATGATCACCACGGTCATCGTCCACGTCATCGGGATCATCTACAAGATCCCCATCACGGCGATCCTCGGTCCCGTCGGCCGCGGATACTTCACCAACGCCTACGAGATCTACAC
>R21__coassemble_1555_pt1 | contig 15182 bp, 10 predicted proteins | sample R21__metabat2_low_PE_053 | metagenome-assembled genome bin R21 | reverse complement strand
ACGGCGGCAACCTGTCCCAGGGACAGCGCCAGCTCCTGGCCATTGCCCGCGCGGCCGTGGCCGACCCGCCGGTCCTCATCCTCGATGAGGCGACGTCCTCCATCGACACCCGTACGGAACAGCTGGTCCAGCAGGGCATGGACGCCCTCATGACCGGGCGCACGACCTTCGTCATCGCGCATCGCCTCTCCACGGTCCGCAACGCGGACTGCATCATGGTCCTCGAACAGGGCCGGATCATCGAGCGGGGCAGCCATGACGACCTTCTGAAACTGAAGGGCCGTTACTATGAACTGTACACCGGCAACAAGGCGGAAGTGCCGCCGAACTTCCCGTCGGAACTCCAGACGGATGCCGAATATACGGAGGAAGCATAACTCATGAAACCAGCCGAAGCTTTGGAAAAACTCATCCTCGTCACCGTGGATGACAAGGAGATCGGCTCCCTCGGAAAAGAAGAAGTACACCGGGAAGGCCTGCTGCATCGGGCCTTCTCCGTGTTTCTCTACGACGGAGAGCGGATGCTCCTGCAAAAACGGGCGGACGGAAAATACCATTCCGGCGGCCTCTGGACCAATGCCTGCTGTTCTCATCCGAGAGCGGGGGAGGCGCTGGAAGACGCCGTCCACAGACGCCTGATGCTCGAATGCGGACTCGACACCGAGGTGCGGGAACTCTTCTCGTTCACCTACCGGACGAGGTTCGCGGACGACCTTTACGAATACGAATACGACCATGTGTTCCTCGGGACCTACGACTCGTCCCTGCCCATCCGGATGGACCCGGAAGAGGCGTCGGAATACCGCTGGGTCGGACTGTCGGAACTGAAGCAGGAACTGCTCCTGAAGCCGGACACGTTCACCAGCTGGTTCCTCATCGCCATCTCGAAAGTCCTGCCGGTCATCGAGCAGGAGAACGCGCTGAAGTACCAGGAAGCACAGGAAAAACAGAGAGTCGGGGAGACGACCCCGGAAAAGGAGGCATGACGCGATGACCTTTTACATGCCGACCCGCGTCTACGAAGAAACGAATTGTGTGGCCGCCCACGCGGCGGAGCTGGCTGCCCTCGGAACGAAGGCGATGCTGGTGACCGGCCGCCATTCCGCGAAAGCCAACGGCTCCGAAGCGGATGTGGTCGCGGCGCTGACCGCGCAGAGAGTCCCATACTGCATTTTTGACGAGATCGAGGAGAACCCGTCCATCGAGACCGTCATGAAGGCCCGGAACGTCGCCTTGAAAGAGGGGGCCGACTTCTTCATCGGCATCGGCGGCGGCTCGCCCATGGACGCAGCGAAAGCCATCGCCCTGATGGCGAAGAACTCCGACAAGACCGAGGCCATCCTGTTCGAGAACGACCCGAGCGCCGACTGGTATCCCGTAGCGGCGGTCCCCACCACCTGCGGCACCGGCTCGGAAGTGACCGGTGTCTCGGTCCTGACCATCCACGAGAAAAAGACGAAGAGCAGCATCGCCTACCGGATCTTCCCGGAACTGGCTCTGGTGGACGCGAAGTACCTGGAACAGGCTCCGGTCAAAGTCCTCCACAACACGGCGATGGACGCTCTGTGCCATCTCTGCGAGAGTTATGTCAACGCATCCGCCACGGACTACAGCCGCATGTGCGCGGTCAAGGGCCTCGAAGTCTGGAGCCGCAGCAAAGCGTTCCTGTCCGACTCTTCGGCAGAAGCGACGGCGGAGACATACGCGGACCTTCTGCGGGCCTCGACCTTCGCCGGCATGGCGATCGCCCAGACCGGCACGAGCCTTCCCCACGGCCTCAGCTACGGCCTGACCTACTACCTCGGCGTGCCCCACGGGCAGGCCTGCGGTCAGTTCCAGGCGGGCTACCTCTCCGAGGCGGACCCGGCAGATGCGGAGCTGGTCGTGAAGACGGCCGGCTTTGACAGCATCGAAGACCTCAATGACTTCTTTGCGTCATCCTGCGGCGTCGTCGACGTCCCGGAGGACACCCTGGAAGCCATCGTGGCACAGCTCGCCGCGAACCCGGCAAAGCTGAAGGCGGCGCCCTTTGACGTGGACCTTGAGGTCCTGCGGCGCATCGCCCGCTACAACCAAAAATAACCTTACGAAATCTGGAGGCAATGCAAAATGCCATCGAAACTCAGGCAGTTTATTGACGGGGAAGACATGTCGGTCATCCTCCGTCAGGAAGAGGACCTGGGGGCCACGGATTCTTACCGCAAAGTCCCGGCCGTGAACGCGCCCCTCGAACGGGGGCTCACCGCGGCCGAAGTTTCGGAACGCAGACAGAACGGTTATGCCAACGTGTCCAGTGACAGGAACACGAAGAGCGTTTCGGACATCATCAAATCGAATGTATTCACCTACTTCAACGGCATCTTCATCGTGCTCGCCGTGCTCATGTTCGCGGTGGGCGCCTGGAAGAACTGCGCGTTCCTGTTCGTCGTCGTGACCAACACGCTCATCGGCATCATCCAGGAACTGCGGTCGAAGCATGCCGTCGACAAACTGACCATCCTCGCGGAGGGCAAGGTCACCGCCATCCGGGACGGCCGGAAAGTGGAAGTCCCCACCAGTGAACTGGTACGGGACGACATCGTCGAATTCAAAAACGGCGACCAGATCTGCGCCGACGCCGTCGTGCGGGCGGGAGAGGTCTCCGTCAACGAGGCACTGCTGACCGGTGAGTCGGACGCCATTCCGAAAGCGCCCGGCGACAGCCTCAAGTCCGGCAGTTCCTGCACGTCCGGCCGCTGCTACGCACAGCTGACCCGGGTGGGCAATGAGTCCTACGCGTCCCGTCTGGCGGCGCAGGCGAAGAGCAATGTGGAGGCCTCCAAGTCCGAAATGATGCTCTCGCTCGACAAACTCATCAAATTCATCGGCATCGCCCTCATCCCGATCGGGATCGCCCTGTTCATCTCGCAGAAAATCAAGGCGGACCTGTCCGTCTCCGAAAGCATCGTCTCGACGGTCTCCGCCCTCATCGGCATGATCCCCGAAGGCCTGTACCTTCTGACCAGTGTCGCCCTCGTTCTGAGCGTCATGCGGCTCTCCCGCCGGAAGGTCCTCGTCCGGGACATGAACTGTGTCGAGACCCTCGCACGGGTCGATACCCTCTGCGTCGACAAGACCGGTACCATCACGGAGCCCGGCATGGACGTCGACGAACTCGTGTGTCTGGACCCCGAACGGTTCCCGGAGGACATCGTGCGCGAAATGCTGTACGCCTACTACGGGACCCAGGACGCCGACAATGACACTGCCCGGGCGATGTACGCATACTTCCGCGAAAGCGACGAAGCAAAGTCATACGCCTCCGACCGGTTCCAGCCCACCCAGGTGGTGCCCTTCGCGTCGGAGACCAAGTGGTCCGCCGTCACCTTCGGCCCGTCGGACACGTTCCTCATCGGCGCGCCGGAGTTCATCCTGAAAGAGCACGCGCCGATCGTCACCGAATATGCCAGACCCTGGACCTCGAAGGGCATGCGTGTCCTGCTGGTCGCTTATCATAAGGGCCCGGTCGTCGACGCCACCGGCCGTCCGTACGTGGACGCGAACCGGGTCGAACCGGTTGCCTTCGTCTGTATCCTGAACCGCATCCGGAACCAGGCACCGGAGACCTTCTCGTACTTCGCCGAACAGGGCGTCACCGTCAAGGTCATCTCCGGAGACAACCCGGTCACGGTCTCGAACGTCGCGAAACAGGCGAACATCGAGAACGCCGGGAACTACGTCGATGCGACGACTCTCGACACGCCCGAGAAACTGAAGGACGCGGCTACCCGCTACACGGTCTTCGGACGGGTCACGCCCCAGCAGAAGCTGGCGCTCGTCAAGGCCCTGAAGGGGGCCGGCCACACGGTCGCCATGACCGGCGACGGCGTCAACGATGTCCTCGCGCTGAAGGAAGCCGACTGCGGCATCGCGATGGCCTCCGGCAGCCAGGCGGCATCCCAGATCTCCAAGCTGGTGCTGCTCGACTCTGACTTCGCGTCCATGCCGTCCATCGTGGCGGAGGGCCGGCAGGTCATCAACAACATCCAGCGCTCGGCATCGCTGTTCCTCGTCAAGAACATCTTCTCGTTCCTGTTCGCGATCCTCACGCTGTTCATCGCCTTCCCGTACCCGCTGCTGGCGAACCAGATGTCCATCATCAGCGGACTCACCATCGGCATCCCCGGTTTCTTCCTGGCGCTGCAGCCGAACGCGACCCGCATCAAAGGCCGGTTCCTGCCGAATGTTCTGTTCCGGGCGGCACCCGGTGCGCTGACCGACGTCCTGCTCATCCTCGGCGTCGAGTTCTTCGCCTTCGTGTTCCGCTTCGAACTGACGGAACTCTACTCGGTGGCCCCCGTCGTCATGCTGACGGTCGGCATCGTGTTCCTCTACATGATCAGCCGTCCCGTGGACCGGTACCGCCTCGTCATCTGGGCACTCATGGCGGTGGCGTCCCTCATCATGGTCCTGGTGGTCCCGTACTCGCCGCTGCGCGACTGGGTCTACATGGAACCGATGACCACGCGGACCGTCCTCATCACCCTCGTCTTTGTCGCGCTGGCGTACCCCACCATGTGGGTCCTCATGAAGGCCTTCGACAGAGCCCGGGAACTCGTGGAAACCCGCCGCGCGCAACGTACTGCCGGTAAAATCTGATCAAACAGGAATAGAAGCACTGCGACCGTTTTGGTCGCAGTGTTTTTTTCGTCAGATGACTATATCTGCTTATTTTTAGACATGTTTTGGAAAATGTCCTCTGTACATCGCCCGGGAGAAAGCGTAGTATGCGGGGGACATAAAGCGGAAAGGAAGCGTATGGAAATGGAACGGCGTGAAAAACGTCTGAACGTATTTGAGCAGGAGGCGATGAAGCGAGAGCTGGAACAGGTGCTGAAGGAGTTCCTCACAGAACGGGACATCCGTGCGCTCAGCTGGGGCGAACTGTTCTACATATTCCTGACGAGCGCCGTGTTCGGAAGCCTGGTGGAAACTCTCTGGTGCCGCCTGTCGAACGGCTTCTGGGAACGAAGGACATCTGTTATTTACGGGGACCTGAGTTTTGCGGAGGCGATCGGCGGTGTCTTTCTGACGGTCGTTCTCCGAAACGATCTCGCCGCGAAGCCGGGCGACATTTTCGTGAAGTCTCTGTTTTGGGGAAGTGTGCTGGAATACATCATGTCCTGGGGCGAGGAGACCTTTACCGGTTATCGGTCCTGGGACTATTCGGACCGTGCACTCAACCTGAATGGACGGATCTGCGCGCTCTATTCCGGGTTCTGGGGCGCGCTCGGCGTCGCCTGGGTGAAAGGGATCTATCCCGGTCTTCGTACGGTTTATGAACGGATCCCGGGACGGATGAAGAGGACGATCGCCACGGCAGCGATCCCGCTGCTGATTGCTGACATCGCGGTATCGATCATCGCGAAAAACCGGTTTACCGATCGTCGCGCCGGGATCCCGGCGGCCAACGCGTTCGATGAGTGGGCAGATGCTCATTTCCCGGACGAGATGGTCATTCGGGCATATCCGAACTCGGTGAAGGTGGACAACGACGGAAAAGCGGAGGAGGACACTCTGAACGGAACGAACGCACGGGCGTTGGAAGAAGACACTTTGAAGGCAAAACTGAAAGTCCTTGACCACATGAGTGACGAAGAAAAAGCAGAATGGTTCGAAGCGCTTCGGGTCTCTCTGCAGGAAAAGACTCGAATGGTCGAAGACTCTGTATTTGAGAAGACTCGCGAAGCCGGGGAAGTCCTTCGAGAAAACCTTGTGCAAAAGTCGGAAGAGCTGCAGACTCGTGTTTCGCTGACTGCTCCCGAACGGACCCGTCAGGTGCTCCGCATCCTCTCGGACATGTTTCTCCACCGTTGAACAGGAACATGTCAGAAAATGATATTGCAAAAGCGTTTTGAATGGTGTATTGTGGTCGTTGATAATTATCGACTGTACAAAGTTTTGTTCGTACAAGGAGACTCTATGAAAGTATTGATTCTGGCCAATGGTACCGGCGGGGGGCATATGGCGGCGGCATACGCGCTGCAGGAAGCCTTTGAAACGCGCGGACACGAAGCGACCGTCATGGACCCGTTTTCACTGCTCGGCGATGTCCGCGGACGGCTGAAGAGCGGGTTCATCAACAACCTGTACATCCGGTCGGTCCAGTTCGTGCCGCACCTGTTCGGCTTCGTCTACAGCCTTGGGGCGATGTACTGGCGTCTGTTCCGAAATGTCCCCCAGGTGAAGTCCCCGGTGTACTACAGCAACCGGAGCGTCTGGAAGCCGCTGGCTGCGCTGTTCCAAACAGAGCAGTACGATGCGGTCCTGACGACGCACCTGTACCCCGGAGAGATCATGGCCGGCATGCGGGCACACGGGTACAAGGTCCCGCCGACCTGCTGGATCTCGACGGACTACGACTGCATCCCGTTCACGGAGGAGGCCGCCTGTGACCACTACGTCATCGCGCACCCGGAACTGGTCCCGGACTACACTCACTGGCACATTCCGGAGGAGCGCATCCATCCGCTCGGCATCCCGGTCCGCGCAAAGTTCGCCGACCCGTTGACCCGGGAACAGGCGAAGCGCGCCCTGGGCCTGAACCCTGACAAGCATTACTTCCTCATCTCCGGCGGCAGCGTCGGGTCCGGAAAACTGGTGGAGGCGGTCACGCTTTTGTCCACCCATTACCGGGACCGGGATGACGTGGAGTTCATCGCCATCTGCGGAAAGAACGAGTGGATCTACCGGCAGATGAAGAAGCTCTTTTCCCACAAGGTCCACATGCTGAAGCACACGGACCGGATGGCGGAATACATGAGGGCCTGCGACGCGGTCATCACGAAGCCCGGCGGGCTTTCCTCGACCGAAGCGGCGGTCACCGGGACCGCACTCATCTTCATCTCGCCGATCCCCGGAGGACCGGAAACGGCGAATGTCCGGTTCTTTGAACGACACGGCATGGCCATCTACGCCGAGACCGTCGCACTGGAACTGACGGACCTCGTGCAGGAACTGCTGTCACAGCCTTCCGAGGTGGAACAGATGGCCCGCCATCAGCAGGAGACCGTCAACGCGCATGCGGCAGCGGACATCGTTTCGTTCGTGGAAAGCACCTGTGCCTCGAAGACGACATAAACACATGTGAATCTTTTGAGAGCCTCGCTGCGGCGGGGCTTCTTTCTTTGAGAGTTTTCCGTTGTCTGTTCGCTATATTTTGTATTCTTCTTTCTTGTATTACACAAGATACGATGTTATAATTTAGTGATTATAATTATTTGACATATTCCCGGAGGAATCCTGATGTATAAAAAATCCGTCTTCTCCTGGCTGAAGCACTGGGACTTCATGCTGCTCGACGCCATCGTCATGCAGCTGAGCCTCATGACCGCTTACGCCATCTTCAAGGGGAGTCTCGTGTACACGTCCGACGTGTACCGCATCGTGGCGCTGTCCCTCTTTGTCTCGCAGTTCCTGGTGGTCTTCTTCCTGCAGACCTTCAAGAACATCCTGAAGCGGGGCTACTACCTCGAATTCGTGGCGGCGTTCAAACACATCATCGGCGTGGTCCTCGTCGACCTGGCCATGCTGTTCTTCCTCCACTACTCCGGTCTCTTCTCCCGGAAGATCTACATCACGATGGTCGCCATCTACTTCGTCCTGTCGTACCTCGTCCGCATCGGACACAAACGGTTCCTCTACAAGACGAACAAGGTGACCGAGGGCAACCGCTCCGTCGTCATCATCAGTACGGCGGCCATGGTCGACAGCATCGTCGAAAACTTCAGCCTGCCGCAGTTCCACAACTTCAAGATCGTCGGCGTCCACATCATGGACGAGGTCGCTCCCTTCAAGAGCTTTGGCGATATACCGGTCCTCGGCGCAGACGACGACGTACTCGATTTCATCTGCCACGGCTGGGTCGATGAAGTCTTCATCCGTGTGCCGGAAGATGTCACGGTCCCGAAGAAACTGACCGATGAACTCATCACGATGGGCGTCACGGTCCACAACTGTCTCATCACGCCGGACGACTTCAGCACCGCCTATGTCGAGCGCTTCGGCAACTACACCGTTCTCACGAACAGCGTCAAGATGGTCACGTACCAGCAGATGTTCTACAAGCGCATCCTCGACATCGTCGGCGGCATCGTCGGCTGCATCATCACCCTCATCATCTTTATCTTCATCGCCCCGATCATCTTCATCAAATCGCCCGGTCCCATCTTCTTCAAGCAGACCCGGATCGGCAAGAACGGCAAGAAGTTCAAGATGTACAAATTCCGCAGCATGTACATGGATGCGGAAGAACGCAAGAAAGAATACATGGCCCAGAACAAGATGGACGGGCTCATGTTCAAACTGGACGACGACCCCCGCATCATCGGCTCCGAGAAGAAGGGGAAAGACGGGAAACCGAAGGGCATCGGAAACTTCATCCGGAACACTTCGCTTGACGAATTCCCGCAGTTCTTCAACGTGCTGAAAGGGGACATGTCCCTCGTCGGTACCCGGCCGCCCACAGTGGACGAATGGGAACAGTATGATCTGAAACACCGTGTCCGCATGAGCATCAAACCCGGCATCACCGGGCTCTGGCAGACCAGCGGACGGTCCAAGATCACCGACTTCGACGAAGTCGTCCGCCTCGACTCCGAGTACATCCAGAACTGGGACCTCGGGTCAGATATCAAGATCATTCTGAAGACCATCGTTGTCGTCCTGAAACGGGACGGCGCCGAGTAAACAGGAAGGAAATGAAACATGGCCAAGCTGAATTCGAAAAAAGACAAGTCCGGATACCGGTCTTCCGCCAACTTCATGATCGCTTCCGGCAATGATGTGCCGTTCAACTATGTGGAATCGTTCAAATCGCTCCGCACGAACCTCAACTTCATTGCATCCACGGAAAAACTCAACACGTTCATCCTGACCAGCGCCATTCCCGGGGAAGGTAAGTCCAATACGGCGATCAACCTTGCCATCGCACTGGCAGAAGACAGCAAGAGCGTCGTGGTCGTCGACTGCGACCTCAGAAAACCGTCTCTGAACCGGTATCTGAAACTCGGCCACAACTTCAAAGGCGTGACCGACATCCTGACCGGTTCCGCGACCGTGGAAGACGCCCTCATCCAGTTCGAGGACCTCGGCATCCATGTCCTGACGGCCGGCGCCGTCCCGCCGAACCCGTCGGAGATGCTCTCTTCCGAACCGATGAAGAAACTGGTCGAAGACCTGAAAGCGGCGTTCGACTATGTCATCCTCGACACACCGCCGGTCTCCGTCGTCACCGACGCCGCCATCCTTGGCCGCTATGCGGACGGCGCCCTCCTCTGTGTCCGTTCGAACTATGCACCCAAAGAAACGGTCCAGCTCGCGAAAGAGCGCCTGACCGCCGTCGGCGTCCGCATCCTCGGTGTGGTCCTGACCGGCTTCGACGCGAAGAATGACAACAAGAGCTCCGCCTATTCCTACACCTATGAGTACGAATACAAGAGCAAAAACAAGGGTGAGAAGTAACTGCTATGACTGACCTCCACTGCCACCTGCTGCCCGGCATCGACGACGGCGCGAAAGACATCGACATGTCTCTGGATCTGCTCCGGCAGGAGCGGAACCAGGGGGTCACCAACATCGTCTTCACGAGCCATTTCCGACCGGACGAAGAAGACCTTCACGACTTCCTGAAGAAGCGCAACCGCGCCTTCGGGTCGCTCATGAAGACCCTCGAGCAGATGGATGGTTTCAACTTCTCCTACAAACTCGGCGCGGAAGTGTATTTCTCGCCGAAGCTGTCGGAGATGGATGTGGCACCGCTTTGCTTCACCCGTTCGCCTTATTTCCTGCTGGAGTTCTCCTTCACGAGAGAACCCGCGTTCCTCGACCGGGTCCTGTTCGACCTGCAGACGAGGGGCATCCGCCCGATCATCGCCCACGTCGAACGGTATGAATGGCTGAAAGACCGGCCGGACATCCTCTACAGCTGGGCGAACGACGGCATCATCATCCAGTCGAATGCGGGTCCGCTCCTGAGAGAAGGGGAGACCGCACGGTACATCTCGATGCTCATCGAGCACAACATCGTCAAGGTCCTGTCCTCGGACGCTCACCACCCTGAGCACCGCCCCGCAGACCTCGGTTCCGGCCTCATGTATGTCTCCCAGAACCTGGGACAGGAGAAGGCCCGGGAACTGCTGCAGAACGGCAACCGGATCTTCCGGGGAGAGGAAGTCATCGATAACGAGCCCACCATGCCGAAACGCCGTTTCGGCAAATGGGTCTGAACCACACCACACGAAAGGTAGTTTTTTCGAAGAATGGCAGAACAGAAAAAACCAACACCGGTAAAACCGAAAAAGACGACCGCCGTCTCCGAGTCCGGGGAACGGCGCGTTGTGCTGTCTGCCAAGACCGATCCCCTCGCCTTCCTTCAGGAAGAGAAGCAGAAACTTACGGAAGAGATCGAAAAAGGGCAGGAGACCGATGAGGCACTGAAGGCGCAGCTCATCAAAAAGAAGGAACCGACGCCCTCCGAGTTCACCGTGACCAAGTCCCGCAAAGCGGCGAACCGCGAAGCGGAACAGGCCTGGGAGGACGCCAAGAAACAGATGGCGAAATGGTCGGAGGACTCCTCCTTCGACTGGCTCCAGGACGACCCTGTGGACGAACCGGACGAGGAGGAAGAGGGCATCCCCATCTCCCGGGCGAAACGGCAGCCGGTCTCTCCGGCCCAGCGCCGCAACCGGGGCTATGACCGCACCAAACAGATCCTCGCCGTGTGCCTCATCTTCGTCGCCATGGCGGTCTCCGTCGGAGGCTTCCTCTTCGACAAACTGGACCTCGTCCAGTTCGATGACGGCGTGAAGACCGAGGCGCAGCCGACCGACACGAGTCTCCTCGACGAGGCGGCGGCCATCACGGAAGAGGAACTGAAGGGCCTCGAGTACACGAACGATTACCCGATGCTCCCGAAGGGCGAAGTCTTCCGGGACCCGGACGTCGTCAACGTCCTGCTCCTCGGTACCGACGAACGGACCACCCGCTTCAACACGAATGCCCGGTCCGACTCCATGATCCTTCTGTCCATCCATACCCGAAACCATACGGTGAAGCTCGTCAGTTTTGAACGAGGCACCGGTGTCCCCATCCTCTCCGGGGAATATAAAGGCCAGTACGACTGGCTGACCCACTGCTTCCGTTACGGCGGCCCGACCCTCGTCATGGAAGAGATCCAGGCCTGCTACCTCCTCGACTGCAGTCACTATGTCCGCACGAATATCCGCGCGTTCATGAAGCTCATCGACGTGGTCGGCGGTGTCGACATCTACCTCTCCGAACCGGAGGCAGACTACATCAACCACTGGTACAACTATCCGTACGCCACAAACCACGTCAAGGAGATGAGCATCCGCGATGAACTCCACGCGGTCGGTGTCGGCAAGAACCACCTGAACGGCGCCACGGCCATGCTGTATGCCCGCTGCCGCGCCCTCGACAATGACTTCGGACGCATGAAGCGCCAGCGGATCGTCATGCAGGCGATCTTCAACCAGATCAAGGACCTCAGCATCCCGGAACTCAACACGATGCTGAACACCATGCTGCCCCTCATCCAGACGAACTTCAGCCGCGGCGAACTCGCCACGCTGGTCCTGGAAGTCCCCGAGATCATCTCCTCGGACTTCGAGACGATGCAGCTGCCCGAGAGCGGCACGTTCGGCAAGATGGCCGGTATGGAGGGGCGCAGCCTCTTCGCACCGGACTTCGAACGGAACGCGGCCGACCTCAAGTCGTTCCTGTACGGGTAAATCGCCCAAATGAATACCGACAAAATGCCCCGAACAGCATTCGGGGCTTTTTTTCACCATTTTTGACAGATTGATTTGTACGAGACAAAAAAATATATGCAGATTTATTGCAATACCCTTAAAAAATAGATATACTTGAAATGTTGATTTAAGTTCTTTTTAAGGTTTACATCCGTAAAGAGAATGCGAGCAAATTTCGTATTGGAGGAATTGCAATGGAAAAAACAGTTCAGAACAATTATCCCACTATAATTGTCCATGGTTTCCTTGGTGTCTGTGAAGGGAAGTACAACTACTTCAACTACATCTTCAGATACTTCGGCGGCTTCACGGGCGATGTAGTCAAGTCCCTCAAAAAGAGAGGCTATGAGGTCTATCTCCCCGGTCTCGGCGCGTTCGCACCGGTCTGGGACAGATGCTGCGACCTGTATGCTTACATCTTCGGTGGCACCGTCGATTACGGTAAGGTCCACTCTGAAAAATATGGCCATGCCCGCTACGGCCGCACCTATCCCGGCGTCCTCAAGGACCTCGGCACTCCCGGCGACCACGCGAAGGTCAACCTCGTCGGCCACTCCTTCGGCGGCCCGACCCTCTGCCTGTTCTCCTCGCTCATGCAGCAGGGTGCCCAGGACGAGATCGACGGCACCGACCCTGACGATCTTTCCCCGTTCTTCAAGGGCGGCCACGGCAACCTCATCCATTCCGTCACCACTCTGAACGGTACCAACAGCGGTACGACTCTCGTTCAGATGCTTCCGCGGTCCGTCCGTAACGGCATTCAGTTCGGGATCGACTCCGTCGTCCTCGCCACCGGCAACAGCTGGTTCAACAAAGTCATCGACTTCAAGATGGACGAGTGGGGCTTCACGGTCGACCCCGAAGAGAAACCGGAAGGTTTCCGCAACCCGCTCGAGTTCAAGGACCTCATCAAGAAGAACTCCAACAGCGATGAGAACATGTTCCATCAGATGTCTGTCGAGTACTCCAGACAGCTCGCTGACGAGCGTTACTGCATGAGCCCGACCACTTACTACTTCGCACAGCGCTGCGTCCGCACGCATCCGAACAAGAAGGGCCATCACAACGCGAACCTGACGAACACGATGCCGCTGTTCGACCTCACCGCTCCCATCATCGGCCGTTACTCCAACAAGTCGATGGGCATCGATGAGTCCTGGTTCCCGAACGACGGTATGGTCCCGCTGCCCAGCCAGGGTGCTCCGTACAACATGCCTTCCGTCGACTACTATGACGGCATCGAGGTCAAACCCGGTCTCTGGTACAACATGCCTGTCACCGACAACGACCACGAGTCCATGGTCGGTATGTTCGTCAACAACGACAAGACCGACAACCGCTTCGAGAAGATTATCAAGGCATTCAAATATCTGCCGGACGCATAAGAGAGGGGAAACAGAAATGGTAACTAAAGCAACCAACTATCCGACTATCCTCGTCCACGGTTTCCTGGGCGTCGACCAGAAGAACTATTTCAGCTATCTGTACCAGTACTTCGGATCCTTCACCAAGGACCTCAGAAAGCACTGGGTAGAAGACCTCGGTTATGAAGTCTATCAGCCGGCACTCGGCCCCTTCACCGGTATGTGGGAGCGTTCCTGCGAACTCTATGCCTACATCTTCGGCGGCCGCGTCGACTACGGTGTCTACCACTCTCAGAAGCACGGCATCAAACGTTTCGGCCGTACCTATGAAGGTGTCCTGAAAGACCTCGGTACCCCCGGTGACCACGCGAAGGTCAACCTCATCGGCCACTCCTTCGGCGGCCCCACCGTCACCATGTTCTCCTGGATCATGACCGAAGGCTGCAAGGAAGAGCTCGAAGCCACTCCGGCAGACGAAGTATCCGACTTCTTCAAGGGCGGCAAGGGCGATATGATCCACACGGTCAGCACCCTCTCCGCAACCAACCGCGGCACCGCCGCCACCGTCTTCGCAGGCGACAAACTCCTCCACACCATCTCGAAGGTCCTCATGACCGCCGGCGCCTATGCAGGCGACATGATCAACAACGTCTATGACCTGTACTTCGACCCGTGGGGCGCCATGGAAGACCCGGCACTCTGCAAGTCCAAGGCCCTCGGCAAGGACATGGAAGCGAAGAAGGCCGGCATCACCGCTTATGCCGAAGCCTATGACGGCGGTAACATCTGGTATGAGATGAAACCCTCCGTTTCCGACGCCATGCTCGCCGGCTGGAAAGCCAACCCGAAGACCTACTACATCGCCCATCCCGCATGTGGTACCCATCCCACCGCGGCCGGCAACCAGTCTCCGGACGGCCACATCTTCCCGCTGTTCAAAGTCACCGGCTGGATCCTCGGCAACTATACCAACAAAGCCGCTGCCATCGACAAGGAATGGCTCCCGAACGACGGTATCGTCAACGTTCCGTCCATGGGCGCTCCCGCCGGTGTAGAAGAGATCAAATGGACTCCGGGCATGGCTCCCATCAAACCCGGTGTCTGGCACGTGCTTCCGCCGCAGAACTGGGACCACCAGGGCTGGGCCGGCATGTTCATCTCCAAGGCCACTTACTACGACACGCTGGACTCCATCCTCGAATCCATCTACGCGCTGCCGGACGTCAAATAAGACATCTTGAAACAAACAAGAGCCACTCTTTTCGAGTGGCTCTTTCTTTGTCTCTCTGTGCCCGCCCCCCAACTCCGAATTTGTCGAAGGAAATATCCGCCCTCGCAGCGGCGGTCGGCGCCGCCTGGCAAGCTGCGGTGCGTATTGACGCCCTTCGCTTCGCTCCGGGCTCAGGTGCCACAGTGCTTCAGCGCTGTCAAGGGCGCCCCCGAGCGCCACGTCCGCGTGGCAAAGCCCTATGACAGCACCTCCGCCCTGCGGCACAGGGCAGACAACAGGCCAAAGGGGCACTGCGGCCCCTCGGCCTGCACGAAAAAGCATGTTTTCGCTCAGCCTGAGCCTGCTTTTGCCCTGAAGTCGGTCAGAACCCAAACCTTGCTCGCCTTTTGACCGACTTTGCCGTGTGACTTTGAGAAAAGTCGGTCGAATCAAGTAGAAACTGCGAATTTGACCGACGCAGAAGGTATGACTTTAGAAAAAGTCGGTCGATTCAGAGATATTCTCTCGCCGCGACCGACTTCTTGGTGTTTTGATTGGACAGGCGCACAATTCCGTTGGGCTGATGCCCAGTAAAACGCATATTATAACTTCGCTTGTCGGTCAAAACATGCGTTTTTCTCTTTGTTGACCGACATCTTGAAAAGCGACACTGTTTTTGTCGGTCAAATGGCGTCCCAAATCGAATTCTGACCGACATTTGGGAAAACCACGCCTTTTTCTGCCCCATTTTGGCTGATCTGGCGAGAAAGCCGGAAGGGGTAGGGGTCCGGGGACAGG